>ERZ773068.19-NODE-19-length-93381-cov-46.015162_pt1 | contig 93381 bp, 95 predicted proteins | sample MGYA00580620_ERZ773068 | MGnify/ENA primary metagenome ERZ773068 (study PRJEB29015, sample SAMEA2737983) | human oral metagenome | biome: human oral; feature: human-associated habitat; material: dental | place: China | collected 2101 ... | reverse complement strand
ATGCCGCGCTGCAGGATGCCCGCCAGATGCGGCGCAAACTCGGCGGCTTGGCCGCTAGGGTGGATTTGCATATGCCAGTAGTTCATGGGTTGGGTCTCGGGTGGCAGCCTGAAAAAGGGGGTTTCAGGCTGCTTTGGGGTTTTTATTTCATTGGAGTTTGCAGCTTTCAGGCTGCCTTTGAGGTTGTCTGAAACTTGTCGGGCTGCTGCATTCCCTCTCCCGCTTGCGGGGGAGGGTTAGGGTGGGGGCTGGTGCCGTTACGGTAACTTTATGTGCAGGCGGCACAACGCAGTTCTGCGAACTGCCACCCCCACCCCGACCCTCCCCCGCGCTTGGGGTGCAGGGGAGGGGGTTAGGTATGCATCGGATTTGGACGAAAACGAAATTCAGGCTGCTTTGGTTTTTTTATTCCGTCGAAGCTTACGGGTTTTCAGGCTGCCTTGTTGGGTTTTACAACCCAACCTAGCTCTGAGACTATTCGCAAGGCAGCCTGGAAAGCCATTGCCGGTTTTCAGGCTGCTTTTTTAGCGGCAGACAATCTTTTAGACGGCCTTTATTTCTCCTTGGCAATACTGTCTATCCAGTCAAACAGCTCGTTCAAATCGTAATCGCCGCTGTGCGGCACGTCCCACGGCAGGGCGTAATCGACGGATTTGCCGCTGTTTTGCAGCTTGGCGGCGAGAATGGCGCTGACGGCGAGTGAGGTGTCGCGATCCTTGGTGCCGACGCGGATGCGCCAGTGCTGCGTGGGCGTGTGGGCGATGTAGGGCATGGGGCTCATCATTTTGACGGTTTGCGCGTCGGCCTTGCCCGCGCCTTTGACGGTGCTGTGTTGCGCGGCAAAGGCGGTGAAGTGGCGCTTGTCTTGGGTTTGGCTACCGAATAGCTGGTTTTCGCCGGTGGACAAATCCACGCCGTCAAAGGCGGGCGGGGTTTTCTGGCGGCCGGCTGCGGCGGCGTATTGGTCAAAATCGACGGCGGTAACTTTGCCGCCGGACACGGTGAGCCAGTTGCGATCGGACAGGTCTTTGCCTGCGTCCAGCGCGCTTTGCGCGGACTGGGCGAGCAGCGCGGCGATGTGGTTTTTGAAGCTGCCGTTGCCGTTTTTGTCGAGCGTGAGCGGTTTGCCTTGGGCGTTTTTGAGTTTCAGGCTGTTGAGATAGGGGGCGAACTGGGGTTTCAGGCTGCCTGAAAGCCGTTTTTCGGCTGCGGTGAGCGTGCCTTTGACCAATTTGCGCTCGACGTTGTAATCGAGCATGGTGATGTTCATTTTCTGGTAGTCGTTGACGCCGTGAAACTGCCATTCGTAGGCGGCGTCGGCATGATCGAGTATGGAAATCGGGCAATAGGCGGACACGGCGAAGATGCTGTCGTCGGCTTCAGCTGCACCAAGGGTTTTCAGACGGCCTGCGTAGTCTTTTTGGTTGGCCGACGCGCCGAGCAATACGGATAAGGCACCGCCGGCGCTGGTGCCGTTGGAAATGATTTTGCGCGCGTCGCCCGCCATGATTTTGTCGTTGGCTTTCAGGTAGCGTACGGCGGCTTTCAAATCGACGATGGCGGCGGGGGCTTTGCCGGTGGGCGAGGTGCGGCCGCGTGCGCCGGGGCTGGCGACGACCAGACCGCGCGACAGGGCAATCTGCATGGCATCCTCGCCTTTATCTTCGCCGCCGCGCCCTTTCTGGCCGGGCACGCCGGCTTTGGCGGGCATATAGCCGCCGATTTTGTTGGGCAGGAATATCGGCGCGGTGTCGGCGGTGTAGCCATTGATGCTGCCGCCGTGGAAATAGGCTTCGGGGATGTAGATGTTGATGGTTTGGTAGTCGGCTTCGACGGGATTTTTCACATAGGGGATGTTTTCAAAGGCGCGGTAGGCAACGGTTTGACCGTTGATTTCGGCGCTGCGGCTGGTGTGCGGCTGCTTGGCAAAATCCAAATCGGCGGCGTTTGCGCCGATGGCCAGGGCGGCGGTGCAGGCGGCGAGGGTAAGGGGTGTGCGGCTCATGCGGGTTCTCCGGTGGAGAAAGCGGGGCAGCTTAGGCTGGTCGGCGGGCGCTGTCAAACGGCAAAAGCAGCCTGAAAGGGTTTTCAGGCTGCTTTTGCCATGGTTGAAAACGCTTTCTTAACTTGACTTAACAAGCGCTTTGCAGTATTTTCGCCGCCGAGTTACACGCCGATTTGACACAGCTTGCGGGCGTTAAACCAGCTAAAGCGTTTGCAGAGTTTTCCAAGCCCGCTGTGCCGCACATCGGGCTTTGTTTTTATTGTTGGAAGAGACCCATGATTACTTTGGAACAGGTTTCCAAACGCTACCAAACCCGCGACAAGCAGTGGTTTACCGCCGTCGAGCCTACCGACCTGGCCATCGAAGAGGGCGAAACCTTCGGCCTGATGGGCTATTCCGGCGCCGGCAAATCGACCCTGCTGCGCCTGATTAACCTGCTGGAGCGCCCCGATTCCGGCCGCGTGCTGGTGGACGGCCGGGATTTGACCGCGATGAGCGCCGCCGAATTGAGAAAAGCGCGGCAAAACATCGGCATGGTGTTCCAGCAGTTTAACCTGCTGGCCAACCGCACGGTGGCGGGCAATGTGGCCTTTCCGCTGGAAATCGCCGGCTGGCAGCCTGAAAAAATCGCCGCGCGGGTGAAAGAGTGTTTGGAGATTGTCGGTCTGGCCGACCGCGCGCAGCATTATCCCGCCCAGCTCTCCGGCGGCCAGAAGCAGCGCGTCGGCATCGCTCGTGCGCTGGCGCCCAGCCCCAAAGTGATTTTGGCCGACGAGCCGACTTCCGCGCTCGATCCGGCCACCACCCGCAGCGTGTTGGAGTGTTTGGAAGACATCAACCGCCGCTTTAACGTAACCATTGTGATCGTAACCCACGAAATGAGCGTGATCCGCCGCCTGTGCCGCCGCACCGCGCTGCTGCACCACGGCCGCCTGCTCGAAGTGGTCGAAGTGCGCGAGCGCCAGATTCTCGCCCGCACCGACATCGGCCGCGAACTGATCTCGGAGGAACTATGAATTCCGGCACTTTCGACAACCTGCAGCGCCTGCTGCCCGAATTTTACAAAGCGCTGGGCGAAACGCTGGTGATGGTCGGCGTTTCCGCCACTTTTGCCGTGGTGGCCGGTGGCGCGCTCGGCATTTTGCTGTTTGCCAGCGCCCGCGGCCAGGTGTTTGCCCGCCCGGGGCTGAACGCCGTGCTGAACTGGCTGGTCAGCTATATGCGCGCTTTTCCGTTTGTGATTCTGATGATTGTGCTGATGCCGCTTACCCGCGCCATTGTCGGCACGTCTTTCGGGCCGCTGGCCGCTTCGGTGTCTTTGAGCATTGCCGCCAGCTTTTACTTTGCCCGTCTGGTCGAACAAAACCTGAACGAAGTGCCCAAAGGCGTGATTGAAGCCGCGCAGGCGATGGGGGCGACGCCGCTGACGATTATTTTCAAAGTGCTGGTCAACGAAGCGCGCGCCGGCCTGATTTTGAGCGTAACCATCCTGATTATCGCCATACTCGGCGAAAGCGCCGCCGCCGGCCTGATTGGCGGCGGCGGCATCGGCGATCTCGGCATCCGCTACGGCCACCAGCGCTATATGAAAGACGTGATGGCCGCCGTCGTTTCCCTGCTCAGCGTAATCGTTATCCTGGTGCAAAGCATGGGCAACCGGCTCTCCAAACATTTGGACAAACGCTAGGGCGTATTTGCATTTGTTTTGCGCCAACAGGCAGCCTGAAAAGGTTTTCAGGCTGCCTGTTGTTTTGGGCGGGTGGCGAGTTATAGCTTTGCGATATTGATGGCTGAAGATAATTTTATCCCGTCAATGCTTCCCTTTGTAAGCGCCTGCGGCGCCCATATAACGGGAACACGCGAAGAGCAGCGATTGTTTTCCAAACTGCCGGCTTCGCCATCATCAAACCTATCAGGAGCACATTATGCGCATTAACGAATTGGACCGTATCAACGAGCTGGCACGCAAAGCCAAAACCACCGCCTTGAGCGCCGCCGAAATTGCCGAACGCGACGCGCTGCGCCAAGCCTATCTGCGGCAGGTGTGCGGCCAGATGAACAACATCCTGTCCATCGTTACCGTTATCGACCCCGAAGGCCGCGACGTTACCCCGATGAAACTGCGCGACGCCCAAGCCGCCGGCATGCAGACCCACTAAATCCCCCAATCCGAAAACCGAAAGGAATCCACCATGCGCAACATCCGCCAAATCTACCGCGCCCAAAGCCAACACTGGGTAGGCGACGGCTTCCGCGTCCAACCCCTGTTTTCCCACATGGGCGAAAACCGCGGCACCGATCCCTTTCTGATGCTCGATTACGCCGCACCCTACGAGTTCGCCCCCAACGAAACCCGCGGCCCGCGCGGCGTCGGCCAGCACCCGCACAAAGGCTTTGAAACCGTAACCATCGCCTACCACGGCGAAGTGGCGCACCGCGACTCCACCGGCGGCGGCGTGATCAAAGAAGGCGACGTGCAATGGATGACCGCCGGCGCCGGCGTGATTCACGAAGAATTCCATTCCGAAGACTTCAGCAAACGCGGCGGCCTGTTTGAAATGGTGCAGCTGTGGGTGAACCTGCCGGCCAAAGACAAAAACACCCCGCCGCGCTACCAGCATCTGGCCAAGGAAAACATTCCGGTAGTCAATCTGCCCGACGAAGCCGGCCACCTGCGCCTGATCGCCGGCGAGCACGAGAGCACCCAAGGCGCCGCCGAAACCTTTACCGCCATGAATGTGTGGGACGTGGTCATCCGCCCGAACAAAGAAGCCGTGCTGCGCGTGCCCGCCAGCCACAATCTGTTGCTGGTGATCCTGCGCGGCGAAGTGCTGGTGAACGGCAAAGACCGCGCCACTGCCGGCGAGCTGGCAGTCTTTGAAGAAGGCGGCGGCGAAATCACCCTGCGCGCCGGCAGCGACGAAGTCAAAATCCTGCTGCTCTCCGGCGAACCGATCAACGAACCGGTAGTCGGCTACGGCCCCTTCGTGATGAACACCGCCGAAGAAATCCACCAAGCCATTCAGGATTTCAACCGCGGCCGCTTCGGCAATATCGACTGAAGCCCGTCCGGCCTTGCGCCCTGCCGTATCGGGCGGCATCGCCGGCAGGCCGTAAGGGCAGACCACAAAAAGCAGCCTGAAAGCGTGTTTTCACGTTTTCAGGCTGCTTTTATGCTGTTCAGGCAGCCTGAAAAGGACAAATTTTGCTGCCAATCAAACTCCCTCCACTGCGCCTAAGCGCGGGGTAGGGTTGGGGAGGGGGCGGCAGTTCGCAGAACTGCTTTGGCTGCAGATGCCTGCCAATATTTCTGCAGCGGCAACCGCCCCCACCCTAGCCCTCCCCCGCAAGCGGGAGAGGGAATGCGGCAGTCTGATGTGTTTCAGGCTGCTTTTTCATTGCGCAGGCAGTCTGAAAGTTTGTCCGTTAAGCGCCGCCGCATTCCGTGGAGACGGCCGCGGGCGCTGTGGTGGCTAGCGGTTTTGCCACCAGTGCAGCAGCCGCGTGATGCTGTCGCTTTGGGCGAGCAGCTGCTGTTGCCAGCGCCCGGCGCTGCGCTGCCAGGCGGGGAAGTTTTGCAGCAGGTATCGCCAGTATTCGGTGCGGGTGTTGTCGTTTAGGGCGGTGCCGCCGTTGAGTTCTTGCGACAGCGCGGTGAAGGCAGCCTGAAAGCCGGTATCGGGCATCAGTGCGGCGGGGAAGCGCCAGAAGGCGGCGAGTTTGTCGAGATGGGCGTTTTCGTCTTGCGGGTAGATGTGCCAGAAAAACGGCTTGGCGGCGTATTGGGCGCGCACGAAGCTGTCTTCGCCGCGCACCAGCAGCATATCGGCCAGCCACAGGACTTGGTCGAACTCGTGCTGCGGCACAAAGGGGATGCGGATCAATTCAAGGCAGCCTGAAAGGTGGCGCGAGCCGGCATCAAGCAGGGCGTCGGCGGGGATGCGGCCGCTGTCGCGCAGGCTGTCGGCGATTTGGCTGCCGGCCAGCCACAGGCTTATGGGCTGCTGCAGGCTGCGCCAGCTGTCGAACCATTGCGCCCAGATTCCGCTGCGGTAGCCGAAGGCGAAACATTCGCGGCGGCCGCTGTCTTTGTCCGGCAGCCCCAGCCGGCGGCGCAAACGGCTTTGGGTGGCGGCATCGGCGGCAAACGCCTGCCGCGCCTGCTCGTAGCCGTGTTCGCGCAGCAAGCCGCCGCTCTCGGGGCTAAAGCCCATCTGCCAGAAGTATTTTCGGCTGCTGTCGGCCTGCAGCGAAGGCATGGCGTGGCTTTTGAGCGCCCAGTCTTCGGCGCTTAAGTATTCCCAGTTCAGCCACAGCGGCCGCACGCGGCGGATGGTGTCGCGCACGCTTGCGGGCAGGGCGCAGGCAAAAGTTTCGATTAGGATGTCCGGCGCGGGGGCGCCTGCCAGATCGGCGGTTTTGCCTTCCTGCCAGCGGCGCAGCACGATGCCGCGGTGGCGGCAGGGCAGGGCGGGGACGTCGGGGACGATGGCGCGCAGCGCGGCTTCATTATCGAGCCACAGCCATACTTCGCCGCCGCTGCGCCGGTGCAATTCCTGTGCCAGCCGCCACGACACGCCGATGTCGCCGAAATTGTCGATAACGGTGCAAAACAGCCAGCAGACCGGTGCCGCCATTTTCAGGCTGCCTGCACGGTGCCGGCCGGCCGGATAAGCGCGTCGGCGCCGGCGGTTTGCGCCAGCTGCTGCAGTAAATCGGCGCCGAGATAGGGGCGGCTCAGGCGGCGCAGGTCGGCCAGCACCGGCAGGTGGCTGAGCGCTTTGGCTTCGGCGATGGCTTCAATGTCCAGCCGCAGCCCGCCGCCAAGGGCCAGCGTGCCGGCCTCGCCCAAAATCAGATGCGGGTTGCCGCGCAAAAAAGTGCGCTCAGCGGCCATCAGCCAGTCGCGCACGCTGTCGCCGCGGCCTTTGCACAGCACCAGCGGCAGATTCAGGCTGCCGGCCAGCTGCTGCAGATGGCGGTCGGCCAGCATTTCGCCGCCCAGATACAGCATGTCGGCATCGGCTTCGAGCGCCGTTTCGATTTGCGCGGCGGCGCGGATGCGCACCACCGCCGCTTTGCCGGCGGCGCGGCAGGCGGCGGTGGCGCGGGATAAGGCGCGTTCGGCGGCTTTGCTGTCGTACGCGGCATCGGGGGCGTAGGGGTTGGGATTGAGCCGGAAGGGGTCGAACAGCAGCGCGTCGGCAGCGGTTTCTGCTGCCGGCGCGATGCCACCATCGCCGTTATCTGCTTTCAGGCTGCCGGCATCGGCTTCGGCCAGAATTTTCAGGCTGCCGTCGCCAAAGCGCACGCCGTTGGCGCTGACCACGGTGCCTTGCGGCCGCACTTCGCGGCTGACCAACCGCCAGTCGTGGACGATGCGGATGGCTTTTTCTACCTGCGCCATGCCTTCAAACCAGGCGGGGTCGAACACGCGCTCGTCGCCCACCGCGCCGATAATCACCCGCTCGCTGCCGCGCGACAAATGCTCGCTCAGCCCGCGGCTGCGGATGGCGGAAACCACGGCCTGCACCGATGCTTCGTCGGCGCCGGCCTGCATAACGATAATCATGGCTGGCCTCGTAATAATGCGCTTGGGATGCTTTCAGGCTGCCTGTGTTCAGGCAGCCTGAAAGCGCTTTGTGCCAACGGCAGGCGCGCGGCCTGCCATTGGAAGCAAAACGGGCCGGCGGCGCAGCCTGCGCGGCTGCCGTCGGCCCGTTCGGGCTTAGAAGGGGATAAAACGCGTGGGGTCGATGGGAATGGCTTTGTCGTTGTTATTGACTTTGCTTTTTTCCCGTATTTCAAGATGCAGCTTGCCTTTGCTGCCGGTTACCGCGATTTTCTGGCCGCGTTTGACCCGCTGTCCTTCTTTTACCAGCAGTTTTTCGTTGTAACCATAGGCGGAAAGATATTGCGGGGAGTGCTGGATGATGACCAGCTGCTCGAAGTCGCGCGGGCCTTTGGTGCCGTAAATCACCGTGCCGTCGGCGGCGGCCAGCACGCTTTGGCCGCGGCTGCTGCCCACTTCGATGCCGCGCGCTTCGGTACTGAACGCTTTAATCACGCGGCCGCCCGGTACCGGCGACTGCCAGGTGATGCCGCCGTATTTGCCGGTGTTGGCCGAAGGCGTTACGCTGGCGTGGTTTTCAGGCTGCGGTTGTGGTTGTGGTTGCGGCTGCGGGCGTACGCTGGCGGAACTGCCGCCGCCGCTGCCCACGCGCAGCACCTGGCCGATTTGGATGTTGTCGCCGGCAAGGTTGTTCCACTCGCGCAAATCGTTCTGGCTGATGCCGTAGCGTTTGGAGATGTTGTAAACGGTGTCGCCGGCGGCCACGCGGTGGGTGCCGCTGCCGGAGACGCTGCCGCCGGCGGAACTGCCGCCGCTGTAGCTGCCGGCTGCGCCGTGCGGTTTCACCCGCAGCACCTGGCCGACATTGATGTTGTCGCCGGCAAGGTTGTTCCACTCGCGCAGGTTGTTTTGGCTGATGCCGTAGCGTTTGGAGATGTTGTAGATGGTGTCGCCGGCGACCACGCGGTGGGTGCTGGCGTTTACGTCCACCGGCGCGTAGTTGGGCACAAACGTGCCGCCGGTGCGGGCGGGCGGGGTGTAAACGCTGCCGTTATCGCTTTGGCCGGTGCTGCCGCTACCGCTGGGGGTGTAGGGCGTGGTTTCGTAGGGGTTTTGCGTGTTGTTTTGCACGGTGTCGCCGCCCGGCGGCGTGTAAACCGAGCCGTCGTTGCTGCCGACGGTGGCGGTGCTGCCGCCGCTCATGGTGCCGTCGGTAACCGGGGCGGGCGGCTGGGTGTTGGTACAGGCGGCCAGAAGCGCTGCGGCGGCGGCCGGCAGCATCAGGCGGAACGCGCGGGCTGTTTTCATGGTGTCGGTCTCTTGGTCTGTCGTTGTTCGGAAAGGCCGGAAAGTGCAGGGCGGCATCATACCGTTTGAGGCCGGGTGCTTCAAGCGGCGGCGGCGTGCAGGCAGCCTGAAAAAACGCGTAGCCGGCGCGGTTCAGGAAAAATCGCTGCCGTGCCAGAAACGCTGCAAATCCTGCATTTGCGCGTAGGCGCTCAAATCGACCTGCAGCGGCGTGATGCTGACAAAACCGGCTTCGCAGGCGGCAAAGTCGGTGCCTTCGTCGCTGTCGGCCACCGCGCCGGCCGGGCCGATCCAGTAAAGCTGCTCGCCGCGCGGGCTGGTGGCGGGCATCACGCTTTGCTGGTGGTGGCGGCGGCCGAGGCGGGTGATTTTGTGCCCCTGCAGATCGCCGGCGGCGACGGCGGGAATATTGACGTTCCACAACACCGGCGCGCGCGGCGGTTCGGCAGTCAGCCGCTCCAAAAGCGGCCACAGCGCCTTTTCGGCGGTTTCGCCGTAGCGGGCGAAATCGGCGGACACCAGCGAAAAGGCCACCGCCGGAATATTCATCAGAAAGGCTTCGGTAGCGGCGGCAACGGTGCCGGAATAAAGCGTGTCGTCGCCCATATTGGCGCCGTGGTTGACGCCGGAAATCACCAGATCGGGCATGAAATCGGGCAGCGCGTGCAGCGCCAGATGGATGCAGTCGGTGGGCGTGCCGTTGACAAAATAAAAGCCGTTGTCCGCCGCACGGATGTGCAGCGGCCGGTCGAGCGTGAGCGAATTGCTGGCGGCGCTGCGGTTCTGCTCGGGCGCGACCACGCGCACATTGGCAAACTCGCCCGCCACCCGCGCCAGCAGCGCAATGCCGGGCGCCAGATAGCCGTCGTCGTTGGAAATCAGGATATTCATGTTTTTCAGGCTGCCTGAAAGGGAAAGGGGCGGATTGTAGCCTAAAAGCGCGTCCGCAGGCGGTGATGGCAGCCTGAAAATCCTGCGCGGCGGGCAATAGAAAGGCAGCCTGAAAAAGTTTTCAGGCTGCTTTTGGGTGTGTTGAATGTCAGCACGCCCTAGGTTTTTTTCTCTGCGCCGTTTTCCCGATTGCGGGAAAACTGCTCTGCCTGTCGGGCAAGTTCGTCTGCCAGGGCGAAAAGAGTTTCGTCGTACAGGCCGGTTTCATAGCAGCGTCGGACGAAGCTGGAAATATGGCAGGGGATGTAGCGGACGGCCTGCATTTGCTTGGCAGCGAGAATATTGGCGATTTTAACGGTTTCGGCAAAATCCGTTTTGTCGCAGCTAAGCACTGAGAGCCGCTCGCAGATACGGGCGAAGGTTTCCTGCATGGCGGGTTCCGGTTTGCCGAAGGCAGCCTGAAAGGGCTTTCAGGCTGCCTTCGGCTGTTTTTATCACAGCATCACACCAGCTCGCCGCGCAGGCTGAAGGTGAAGGCTTCGGTGATTTTGAGATCGACCATTTCGTTGATCAGCGCGGCATCACCGGTGAAGTTCACCACGCGGTTGTTGGCGGTGCGGGCTTGGAGCTGATCGGGGTCTTTTTTGGAAATGCCTTCGACCAGGCAGCGTTGCACGGTGCCGAGCATGGTTTGGTTGATGCGGGCGGTTTCGGCTTCGATCACTTCGTTCAGCGCTTCCAGGCGGCGCACTTTTTCTTCGTGCGGCGTGTCGTCGGGCAGGTTGGCGGCGGGGGTGCCGGGGCGCGGGCTGTAAATAAACACGAAGCTCAAATCAAAGGCGATGTCTTTCACCAGCTTTAAAGTTTGTTCAAATTCGCGCTCGGTTTCGCCGGGGAAGCCGACGATAAAGTCGCTGCTCAGGCACAAATCGGGGCGGATGGCGCGCAGTTTGCGGATGATGGATTTGTATTCCAAGGCGGTGTAGCCGCGTTTCATCGCGCTCAATACGCGGTCGGAACCGCTTTGAATCGGCAGGTGCAGGTGCGACACCAGCTTGGGCAGGTCGCGGTAGCATTCGATGATGGCGTCGGTGAATTCGCGCGGATGGCTGGTGGTGAAGCGCAGGCGCTCGATGCCGGGGATTTCGTGGACGATGCGCAGCAGGGTGGCGAAGTCGCAGATGCCGCCGTCGTCCATTTCGCCGCGATAGGCGTTGACGTTTTGCCCCAACAGGTTGATTTCTTTCACGCCTTGTTGCGCCAAGCCGGCGATTTCGGTGAGTACGTCGTTCAGCGGGCGCGAAAACTCTTCGCCGCGCGTGTAGGGCACGACGCAGAAGGAGCAGTATTTGGAGCAGCCTTCCATAATGGAAATAAACGCGCTGCCGCCGTCCACGCGGGCGGGGGGCAGGTGGTCGAATTTTTCAATTTCGGGGAAGGAAATATCGACCTGCGCCATGCCGGTGGTTTCTTTATCCACAATCATTTTGGGCAGGCGGTGCAGGGTTTGCGGGCCGAAGACGACATCGACGTAGGGCGCGCGTTTGACGATGTTTTCGCCTTCCTGCGATGCCACGCAGCCGGCCACGCCGATAATCACATTGGGGTTTTTCTCTTTGATGGGCTTGATGCGGCCGAGATCGGAAAAGACTTTTTCCTGCGCTTTTTCGCGCACGGAGCAGGTGTTGAACAGGATGATGTCGGCGTTGTCGGGTTCGGCCACCTGCTCGATGCCACCGTGTTCTTCTTCCAATACGGCGAGCATTTTTTCGCTGTCGTATTCGTTCATCTGGCAGCCGAAGGTGCGGATAAAGACTTTTTTCATGGTTTGGTGTTCTCCAGAACCTGCTGCGGTGCCCGCAAAGAGCGCCCGGGCAGGTTCTTCAGGTTGCCCGTAATCGCGGGGCTGAGTGGGGAAATAAACTTCAGGCTGCCTTGGAATAATGATTGTCAGGCAGCCTGAAAAACGAGACGGCGGATTATACGGACAAGGGCAAGAGAATTAAAATCAACTGGCACAATCCCTTGCCGTGCAAGGTGCGCGCTTTCAGGCGGCCTGAAAACATCGGCGGTGGCATTCGCTATATAATGCCGCCGTCCCAATTCCAGCCCGAAGGAGGGTGCGATGAAAAAACTGTATCCTGCGCTGCTGGCCGCACTGCTGGCCGCTCCCCTGCACGCCGCCGACGAATTTGCCGTTCACAGCAGCGGCGCCGCGCAGTCGCCGGAAAAACTCACCGCCGAAGTGCAGGTGCTGAATTTCTGGGCGACCTGGTGCAAGCCCTGCCGCAAGGAAATGCCGCAGATGAGCAAGTGGTACCGCGCCCAGCGCGCCAAAAAAGCATCGGTGGCGATGGTCGGCATCGCCGTGGACAGCGCGGACAACGTCGCCGCCTTTCTGAAAACCATGCCGGTTTCCTATCCGGTGTGGATTTATAACGGCAACAACAGCCGCGCGATGATGAAAGTCTATGGCAACCAAGTCGGCGGCCTGCCCTATACCGTGGTGCGGATGCCCAAATGTGGCCAGCAGCAGGCGCTGTTGGGCGAAGTGAACGGCGCCAAACTCGATCAGGCGGTTGCCGAGTTGCGCGGCCGCTGCAGCAAAAAATAAACGCTCTTTTCATCCCGCAGGCAGCCTGAAAACGCTGTCTGTCTGTTATTACAAGGAAAAACATGTCTCTGCAAAACATCATCGAAACCGCCTTTGAAAACCGCGCCGACATCAGTCCCGCCAGTGTGTCCGCCGAAGTAAAGCAGGCCGTCGAAGAAACCCTGCGCCTGCTCGATTCGGGCGAATTGCGCGTTGCCGAGCGCCTGGGCGTGGGCGAGTGGAAAGTCAACGAGTGGGCGAAAAAAGCCGTGCTGCTCTCCTTCCGCATCGCCGACAACGAAGTGCTCAACGACGGCGTCAACAAATATTTCGACAAAGTGCCGACCAAATTCGCCGACTGGAGCGAAGAAGAATTCCGCGCCGCCGGCTTCCGTGCCGTGCCCGGCGCCGTTGCCCGCCGCGGCAGCTTCGTCGGTAAAAACGTGGTGCTGATGCCGTCTTATGTAAACATCGGCGCCTATGTCGATGAAGGCGCGATGGTCGATACCTGGGCGACCGTCGGCTCCTGCGCCCAAATCGGCAAAAACGTGCATTTGAGCGGCGGCGTCGGCATCGGCGGCGTGCTCGAACCCCTACAAGCCAGTCCCACCATTATTGAAGACAACTGCTTTATCGGCGCGCGCAGCGAAATCGTTGAAGGCGTGATTGTCGAAGAAGGCAGCGTGATTTCGATGGGCGTGTTTATCGGCCAGTCCACCAAAATCTACGACCGCACCACCGGCGAAATCCACCAGGGCCGCGTGCCGGCCGGCTCGGTGGTGGTCTCCGGCTCGATGCCCTCCCAAGACGGCAGCCACAGCCTGTATTGCGCGGTGATTGTGAAACGCGTCGATGCGCAAACCCGCGCCAAAACCAGTGTGAACGAGCTGCTGCGCGGGGTTTGAAGCAGCCTGAAAAGGCTTTGGCCGGCAAAAACGAAAAGGCAGCCTGAAAAATATTTTTCAGGCTGCCTTTGGCATGCGCCTAGATGGCTGGGAGGGACGGCGCCGGCTGCAAATGTTCAAAACCGTAAACTTTTTATCCGCCTGCAAACGGCGAAACGCAATGCGGGAGGGCAGCCCTATTTTGATAATAGGAGTTATTATCAAAATCTCATTGAAAATATTGGACTTTCTTGGCTTTTTTGCGCATCAAAAACTTTCACGAGGCTATGAAATTGGGTAAAATGCCGCGTTACGAAAATTAACATTCAGTAAAGGTGGCACTATGCTGGCCAATTACTTTCCCGTTTTGGTTTTTATGCTGATCGGCCTGGCCGCCGGCATCCTGTTTCTGGCTTTGGGCACGCTGTTGGGGCCCAAGCGCCATTACGCCGAGAAAGACGCGCCGTTTGAGTGCGGCTTCGAGGCTTTTGAAAACGCAAGGATGAAGTTCGACGTGCGCTACTACCTGGTGGCGATACTCTTCATTCTCTTTGATTTGGAAGTGGCTTTTATGATCCCGTGGGCGGTGGTGTTTAAAGACTTGGGCATGGTCGGATTCTGGCCGATGCTGGTGTTTATCGCCGTTTTGGGCATAGGCTTTGTTTACGAATGGAAAAAAGGTGCGCTGGAATGGGAATAGAAGGCGTTTTGAATAAAGGTTTCATCACCACCAGCGCGGATACCGTGCTCAACTACATGCGCACCGGCTCGCTGTGGCCGGTGACTTTCGGTTTGGCCTGCTGCGCGGTGGAGATGATGCACGCCGGTATGGCGCGCTACGACCTTGACCGCTTCGGCATTATCTTTAGGCCTTCGCCGCGCCAGTCCGACCTGATGATTGTTGCCGGCACGCTGTGCAACAAAATGGCGCCGGCGCTGCGCCGCGTGTACGATCAGATGGCCGAGCCGCGCTGGGTGCTGTCTATGGGTTCCTGCGCCAACGGCGGCGGCTACTACCATTATTCCTATTCCGTGGTGCGCGGTTGCGACCGCATCGTGCCGGTGGACGTGTACGTTCCCGGCTGCCCGCCCACCGCCGAAGCGCTGCTTTACGGCCTGATTCAGCTTCAGGGCAAAATCAAGCGCACCTACACCATCGCCCGCAACTAGGAGCACGCCATGCATGTAAACGATTTGCACGCCGCCGTGCAGCGGCTGTTGGGCGACAAGGCCGGCACCGTGCTGCTGGCTTTCGGCGAAGTAACCGTCGAATGCCGCCCCGAGCACTACATCGACATTATGACTACCCTGCGCGACCACGAAGAGCTGCATTTCGAGCTGCTGGTGGATTTGTGCGGCGTCGATTACAGCACTTATAAAAACGAAGCATGGCAGGGCAAGCGCTTTGCCGTAGTCAGCCAGCTGTTGTCGGTGAAAAACAACCAGCGCATCCGCGTGCGCGTGTGGGCGGACAACGACGATTTTCCGGTTGTCCAAACCGTTACCCCGATTTACAACAGTGCCGACTGGTACGAGCGCGAAGCCTTCGATCTCTACGGCATTATTTTCAACGACCACCCCGACCTGCGCCGCATCCTGACCGACTACGGCTTTGTCGGACATCCTTTCCGCAAGGATTTCCCCATTTCCGGCTATGTGGAGATGCGTTACGACGAAAAAGAAAAACGCGTGATCTACCAGCCGGTTACCATCGAGCCGCGCGAGATTACCCCGCGCGTTGTCCGCGAGGAGAACTACGGTGGCCACTAAACTCAGAAACTACACCATCAACTTCGGCCCGCAGCACCCCGCCGCCCACGGCGTATTGCGCATGATTTTGGAATTGGACGGCGAAACCATCGTCCGCGCCGACCCCCATATCGGCCTGCTGCACCGCGGCACCGAAAAACTCGCCGAAACCCGCACCTTCCTGCAAACACTGCCCTATATGGACCGCCTGGACTACGTTTCCATGATGGTCAACGAGCAGGCCTACTGCCTGGCGGTGGAAAAACTGCTCGGCATCGACATCCCCATCCGCGCCAAATACATCCGCACCATGTTTGCCGAGGTAACGCGCATCCTGAACCACCTGATGGGTGTCGGCTCGCACGCGCTCGATATCGGCGCCATGACCGCCATTCTCTACGCCTTCCGCGACCGCGAAGACCTGATGGACTTGTACGAAGCCGTCTCCGGCGCGCGTATGCACGCCGCCTACTTCCGCCCCGGCGGCGTTTACCGCGACCTGCCCGACTTTATGCCCAAATACGAACCGAGCAAATACCGCAGCGCCAAAGTATTGAAAGAACTCAACGCCTGGCGCGAAGGCAGCATGCTCGACTTTATCGACGCCTTCTGCGAGCGCTTCCCGTCGCGCATCGACGACTTGGAAACCTTGCTTACCGACAACCGCATCTGGAAGCAGCGTACCGTCGGCATCGGCGTCGTCTCGCCCGAGCGCGCCATGCAAAAAGGCTTTACCGGCGTGATGCTGCGCGGCTCCGGCGTCGAATGGGACGTGCGCAAAACCCAGCCCTACGAAGTCTACGACCAAATGGACTTCGACATTCCCGTCGGCGTCAACGGCGACTGCTACGACCGCTACCTGTGCCGCATCAACGAAATGCGCCAGTCCACCCGCATCATCAAGCAATGCGCCGACTGGCTGCGCGTCAACCCCGGCCCGGTGATTACCGACGACCACAAAGTCGCCCCGCCCAAGCGCACCGAAATGAAGCTCGGTATGGAAGATTTGATCCACCACTTCAAACTTTTCACTGAAGGCATGCACGTACCCGAGGGCGAAACCTATACCGCCGTCGAACATCCCAAAGGCGAATTCGGCATCTATTTGATTTCCGACGGCGCCAACAAACCCTACCGCCTGAAAATCCGCGCCCCCGGCTTCGCCCACCTGCAAGGTATGGACGAAATGGCCAAAGGCCACATGCTGGCCGACGTCGTCGCCATCATCGGCACCCAGGACATCGTATTCGGAGAGGTGGACAGATAATGTTATCCGCAGAATCCCTGAAACAAATCGACACCGAGCTGGCCAAATACCCTGCCGACCGCCGCCGATCCGCCATTATGGGCGCGCTGCGCATCGCCCAAACCGAAAAAGGCTGGCTCGCCCCCGAAACCATCGAGTTTGTCGCCGAATACGTCGGCATCAGCCCCGCGCAGGCCTACGAAGTCGCTACTTTTTACAATATGTACGACATCAAACCGGTGGGCAAATACAAACTCACCGTCTGCACCAACCTGCCCTGCGCCCTGCGCGGCGGCGTCGATGCCGGCGAATACCTGAAGAAAAAACTCGGCATCGGCTACGGCGAAACCACCGCCGACGGCAAATTCACCCTGGTCGAAGGCGAATGCATGGGCGCCTGCGGCGACGCTCCGGTGATGCTGCTCAACAACCACAAAATGTGCAGCTTTATGACCGAAGAAGCCATCGAAGAAAAACTGGCCGAGCTGCAATAGGCAGCCTGAAAAAGCAGCCTGAAAGTCCCAAAGGCTCTCTGAAACCCGTAGGTCGGATACTTGTATCCGACAACCGCCCCAAGGCGGCAGTAAAGCAGCCTGAAAACCCGTAGGGTGCGCACCGCGCACCGGCAAAGCAGCCTGAAACCCTAAACCACCTGACGGACGTTATCAGCTTACGCAAGTCCGTTACGCTCCCCCCGCGCAGACGGGAATCTTGGTAGCGCAACAATAACTGCCAAGCCTGCCCGCCGTCGAAACCCAAACAAGATTCCCGCCTACGCGGGAATGATTGAAGTAGGAAAACCTGTTTTCAGACGGCCTTAAAAGCAGCCTGAAAACCAAACAGGCCGTCTGAAAGGCCGCCCGAACCGAACAAACCAAACAAACCGAGCAAGCACCATGGCTATTTACCAAACAGGCGTGATTTTCGACAACGTGGACGCCCGCGATCCCGAATGCTGGACGCTGGAAGCCTACCTCAAACGCGGCGGCTACCAGGCACTGAAGAAAATCCTGTCCGAAAACCTGAGCCAAGACGACGTGATCGCCGAAGTCAAAGCCTCCGGCCTGCGCGGCCGTGGCGGCGCCGGTTTTCCCACCGGTCTCAAATGGAGCTTTATGCCCCGCTCCTTCCCCGGCACCAAATACGTCGTCTGCAATACCGACGAAGGCGAGCCCGGCACCTTCAAAGACCGCGACATCATCTTCTTCAATCCCCACGCCCTGATCGAAGGCATGATTATCGCCGGCTACGCCATGGGCGCGCCCGCCGGCTACAACTACATCCACGGCGAAATCTTCGAAGGCTACCAGCGCTTTGAAGCCGCGCTGGCGCAGGCGCGCGCGGCCGGCTATCTCGGCCAGAACATTCTCGGCAGCGAGTTCTCCTTTGAACTCTATGCCGCCCACGGCTACGGCGCCTATATCTGCGGCGAAGAAACCGCCTTGCTCGAATCGCTGGAAGGCAAAAAAGGCCAACCGCGCTTCAAGCCGCCGTTCCCCGCATCCTTCGGCCTGTACGGCAAGCCCACCACCATCAACAACACCGAAACCTTTTCTTCCGTCCCCTTTATCATCCGCGACGGCGGCCAGACCTTTGCCGACAAAGGCATCGAAAACGCCGGCGGCACCAAGCTGTTTTCCATTTCCGGCCATATCGAGCGCCCGGGCAACTACGAAGTGCCGCTGGGTACGCCGTTCGCCAAAATCCTTGAAATGGCCGGCGGCATGAAAAACGGCAAAAAACTCAAAGCCGTGATTCCCGGCGGCTCATCCGCGCCGGTGCTGCCCGCCGACATCATGATGGAATTGAACATGGACTACGATTCCATCGCCAAAGCCGGCTCGATGCTCGGTTCGGGCGCGATTATCGTGATGGACGAAGACGTGTGCATGGTCAAAGCGCTCGAGCGCCTGAGCTATTTCTACCACGAAGAATCCTGCGGCCAATGCACCCCCTGCCGCGAAGGCACCGGCTGGCTGTACCGCATCGTCCACCGCATCGCCAACGGCCAGGGTCGCATGGAAGACTTGGATCTGCTCGATTCCGTCGGCAACAACATGGCCGGACGCACCATCTGCGCCCTGGCCGACGCCGCCGTCTTTCCCGTGCGCAGCTTTACCAAACACTTCCGCGACGAGTTTGTGCACTACATCGAGCACGGCGGGCCGATAAAGCCCCATAAATGGTGTTAGCCATATAGTGCAGCCTGAAATTTTTGAGATGGCGCGAGTTATTTTTTGTTATAGCAAGGAAAGGCTGATGAAAAAAACAGCCGCATGGATTCTATTTACCGCATTTGCCGCATGGAACACGCCGCAGGCATTGGCTGGAAATCATGAAGATGCCCAAAAAATTGCAGTGGTCAAAGGATTTTTGGACTGCAACGCCAAAGGTGCGTGCCTTAATGAAAAAACCGCCGATACGGCGACCAAACGCTTCCTCAGCAGGACGGCAGTTGCGGTGCTGAATCAAGAGAAAGGGCGTTTTCAGGCGGATGATGATTGCAGCGCGGTGATTCCCAGATGTTACAGCGGCCTTTGGTCGGAACCCGGCAACGGCGGCTTTACGTGGCATACGCCCAAGTTTACGGTGCAGGGCAACACGGTATCCGCTGATTTCGGCAAGACGGACGGTGTAGCCCGTTTCAAGCTGGTCAGGGAAAACGGACAGTACAAAATAGACAATTCCATCCACGTGTTGCCTGCTTATTCAACACAATGGTGGCGGTAACACTGTGCAGGCTGCCTGAAACAGTAGTCAAGCAAGCGTAGGTTGGGTCTAGACCCAACAGAAACACAAAGGCAGCCTGAAACGTAAAAAAGCCACCCGAAACCCGTAGTTCGGATACTCGTATCCGATAAGCCGCTCCAAGCGGCTGTAAGGCAGCCTGAAAACCGGCAACGCAAGTTTCAGCGAAGTGAAAAAACACCCCAAGGCCGTCTGAACGCCGCAAACTGCGTTTTCAGGCTGCCCCAAACCATTACCCATTTAAAGAAAACCCCGTAACTAGGAAACCACCATGTTACAAATCGAAATCGACGGCAAACAAGTGTCGGTAGAGCAGGGCGCGACGGTAATCGAAGCCGCTCAGAAGCTCGGCACCTACATCCCGCACTTCTGCTACCACAAGAAACTTTCCATTGCTGCCAACTGCCGCATGTGCCTGGTGGAAGTGGAAAAAGCGCCCAAGCCGCTGCCTGCCTGCGCCACGCCGGTAACCGACGGCATGGTGGTGCGCACCCATTCCGAAAAAGCCCGTCAGGCGCAGGAAGGGGTGATGGAGTTTCTGCTGATCAACCACCCGCTCGATTGTCCGGTATGCGACAAGGGCGGCGAGTGCCAGTTGCAGGACTTGGCGATGGGCTACGGCAAAACCACCAGCCGCTACACCGAAGCCAAACGCGCCGTGGTCGGCAAAGACATGGGCCCCTTGATTTCCGCCGCCGAAATGAGCCGCTGCATCCACTGCACCCGCTGCGTGCGCTTTACCGAAGAAATCGCCGGCGAGCAGGAAATCGCCATGGCCTACCGCGGCGAGTTTTCCGAAATCATGCCCTTTGTCGGTAAAGTGGTGGAAACCGAATTGTCGGGCAACGTTATCGACCTGTGCCCTGTCGGCGCGCTCACCAGCAAACCCTTCCGCTTCAATGCCCGCACCTGGGAATTGAGCCGCCGCAAATCCGTTTCCGCCCACGACTCTTTGGGCAGCAACCTGATTGTGCAGGTGAAAGAACATACCGTGCGCCGCGTGCTGCCGCTGGAAAACGAAGCCATCAACGAATGCTGGCTGTCCGACCGCGACCGCTTCGCCTACGAAGGCCTGTACCACGAAAGCCGCCTGAAAAACCCGAAAATCAAGCAGGGCGGTCAATGGATCGATGTCGATTGGCAGACCGCGCTCGAATATGTGCGCACTTCGCTGGACTGCGTCGGTAAAGACGGACAGCAGGACCAAATCGGCATCTGGGCCAACCCGATGAATACCGTCGAAGAGCTGTATCTGGCGAAAAAACTGGCGCAGGGTCTCGGCATCAAACATTTCGATACCCGCCTGCAGGTGCAGGATGCCCGTTTGGCAGGCAGCCTGAAAGGCGCGCAATGGCTCGGCCAGAGCATTGAAGACTTGGGCAATGCCGGTGCCATTCTGGTGCTCGGCGCCAATCTGCGCAAAGAACAGCCGCTCCTGACCGCCCGCCTGCGCCGCGCCGCCAACAACGGCAGCCAGATCAGCGTGCTCGCCAGCAGCAAAGAAGCGCTGCATATGCCGCTTGCCGCACAGCAAATCCTGCATCCGAACCAATGGGCAGGCTGCCTGAAAACCCTGGCGCAGGACTTGGAAAACGGTATCGGCGGCAGCCTGAAAGCCGCCGAGCAGGCCGCCATTGTGCTGGGCGCCGAAGCGCAGAACCATCCCGATTACGCCGCCATCTATGCCGCCGCGCAGGAGTTGGCCGATGCCGCCGGCGCCAAACTCGGCATTCTGCCGCAGGCGGCCAACAGCGTCGGCGCTGATGTGCTGGCAGTCAATAACGGACAGACCATTGCCGAAATGATCGCTCAGCCGAAAAAAGCCGTGCTGCTGTTGAACATCGAACCCGAAATCGACGTGGCTAACGGCGGCCGTGCCGTGGCCGCGCTGCGCGAAGCGCAAACCGTGATGGCGTTCACCCCCTATGTCAGCGACACTCTGCTAGACGTGTGCGACCTACTGCTGCCGATCGCGCCCTTTACCGAAACTTCCGGCAGCCTGATCAATATGGAAGGCCGCTTGCAGTCCTTCCACGGCGTATCCAAAGGCTACGGCGACAGCCGCCCGCTGTGGAAAATCCTGCGCGTGCTGGGCAATATTTTTGAAGTGGACGGCTTTGAGTTCGACAGCAGCGAAGAAGTGCTGCAAGAAGCAATCGACAAAGACGCGCTGGCCGGCAAACTCGACAACCGCAGCAGCTGGCAGGGCGAAGCCGCACCGGCCGGCAGCGGGCTGACCCGCGTCGGCGGCACCGGCATCTACCACACCGACGCCATCGTGCGCCGCGCCGAATCGCTGCAGCAAACCGGCCACGCCGAAGTACCCGCCGCCCGCGTCCACCCGCTGACGCTGGTCGCGCTCGGCCTGCTCGACGGCGACAGCGTGCGCGCCAAACACGGCGCCCACAGCGTTACCGTCAGCGTTGCCGCCGATAAAACGCTGCCGGAAAACATCGTCCACCTGCCGCTGCACAGCGCCAACGCCGAATTGGGCGGCATGATGAACGCCATCGAACTGGAAAGGGCTTAAGCAATGCAAGAATGGTTCCAAACCCTGTTTTCAGGCTGGCTCGGCCCCATCGGCAGCGACATCGGCCTGATTGTGGCGATCGTCGTCAAAATCGTCATCATCCTGATTCCGCTGATTCTTACCGTCGCCTATCTCACCTATTTCGAGCGCAAAGTCATCGGCTTTATGCAGCTGCGCGTCGGCCCCAACGTAACCGGCCCGTGGGGTCTGATCCAGCCCTTTGCCGACGTGTTCAAACTGCTGTTTAAAGAAGTAACCCGCCCCAAGCTGTCGAACAAGGCGCTGTTCTATATCGGCCCGATTATGTCGCTGGCGCCGTCGTTTGCCGCCTGGGCGGTGATTCCCTTTTCCGAAAAGTGGCTGCTCACCAACATCAACGTCGGCCTGCTCTACATCCTGATGATTACCTCGCTGTCGGTGTACGGCGTGATTATTGCCGGCTGGGCGTCCAACTCGAAATACTCGTTCTTGGGCGCCATGCGCTCGTCCGCGCAAACCATTTCCTACGAAATCGCCATGGGCGCGGCCTTGCTGTGCGTGGTGATGGTTTCAGGCAGCCTGAATTTCTCCGAAATCGTCGCCGCCCAAGCGCAGGGCATCGCCGGCGGTTCGGTGTTCTCGTGGAACTGGCTGCCGCTGTTTCCGGTGTTTATCATTTATTTGATTTCCGCCGTTGCCGAAACCAACCGCGCGCCCTTTGACGTGGCCGAGGGCGAGAGCGAAATCGTCGCCGGTTTCCATGTCGAATACTCCGGTTTCGCCTTTGCCCTGTTCTTTTTGGCCGAATACATTTTCATGATCCTGATTGCCGCGCTGACTTCGCTGATGTTTCTCGGCGGCTGGCTCTCGCCCTTCCCGCAAAGCTGGGGCGCTGTCGGCACGCCGTCGGCCTTCTGGATGTTCGGCAAAATGGCGATGGTGCTATACGGCTATCTGTGGATACGCGCCACCTTCCCGCGCTACCGCTACGACCAAATCATGCGCCTGGGCTGGAAAGTGCTGATTCCGATCAGCTTCGTGTTTATCGTCGTGCTGGCGCTGTGGATGGTGTCGCCGCTGAGCCTGTGGAAATAGGCCGTCTGAAAAGCAAAAGCAGCCTGAAAAGGCAGCCTGAAAAAAGGACAAGCAAATGATCGAATACAGCAACAGCAAAACCATTGCCGCCGAACAGTTTGCGGGCGTACTCGAGCGTTCCGGCATCCGCCGTCCCACTACCGACCTGCCGCGCCTGCAAACCATGCTCGATCAGGCCGACATCCTGTGGACGGCATGGGACGGTGCGAACCTTGTCGGCGTTGCCCGCTCTCTTACCGACTTCGCCTACGCTTGCTATCTGTCCGATCTTGCCGTCGATACCGCCTGCCAGCATCAGGGCATCGGCCGCGAACTCGTCCGCCGCACACAGGCGCAAATCGGCGAAAAAGTCGCCCTGATTCTGCTTTCTGCCCCCGCTGCGATGGACTACTACCCGAAAATCGGCTTTGAAAAAGCCGAAAACGCCTTTATCGTCAAACGTACCGCCTGACACGGCAAGGCAGCCTGAAAACGCACAACGCAAGTTTCGGCAAAGTTTAAAACCAAAACCAAACACCAAAATCCCCTAAAACGGAGGATACGAACCCAATGGCAAACCTAGTTAAAACCTTCCTGCTCGGCGAGCTGGTCAAAGGCATGGGGCTGACCCTGAAAAACTTCTTCGCCCGCAAGGAAACCATCTACTTCCCCGAAGAAAAAACCCCGCAGTCCGTGCGCTTTCGCGGCCTGCACGCCCAACGCCGCTATCCCAACGGCGAAGAGCGCTGCATCGCCTGCAAACTGTGCGAAGCCGTCTGCCCCGCCATGGCGATCAACATCGAATCCGAAGAGCGCGAAGACGGCACCCGCCGTACCACCCGCTACGACATCGACCTGACCAAGTGCATCTTCTGCGGCTTCTGCGAAGAAGCCTGCCCCACCGACGCCATCGTCGAAACCCATATTTTCGAGTACCACGGCGAGAAGAAAGGCGATCTGCACTTCACCAAACCCATGCTGCTGGCCATCGGCGACAAATACGAAGAAGAAATCGCCAAACGCAAAGCCGCCGACGCGCCGTACCGCTAAGGCAGCCTGAAAAACCATGAATGCCGAAGCACTGAAAACCAGGTTAAACAACCTGTTTGCCCGCCTCAACCCGCCCTACGGCGTTGTGTCCGAATGGCATGAAGCGGCTGCCGATGCAGCCGAAATCCGCGATACCGAAGCGCGGCTGGGCGTGCTCCTGCCCGAAGACGTGAAAGCCGCTTTCCGCAGCTTTTCCGGCATCAGCCACGAAACGCCCTATCTGATGGGTGAGCGTTTTGAAACACTGCGCCGCAAGCTCACCGCCGCAGGCTGCCTCACCGCAGACGACAGCGAATTCCAAGACAATTTGGTCATTGCCCAAATCAAACGTTTGAGCGAATGGGGCAAGGCAGACGAACTGTACAATCCGAAAGAAGAATACCGCCGCCTGCCGGAAGCCTTGGCGCAAGAGGGCGGACAAGCCTTTTATGACGGCTGCACGCAGGAAATGATCGACAATCCCGCCTTTGTTTACATCGGCGACAGCTACGCCGAAACCCTGTTTGCCAACTTGGCCGAAGGGTCGGAACACTATGGCGCAATCTACAACCTGCGCCCCTACTATCCGCACTTCTTCGCCTACAAAATCGCCGACAGCTACACTGATTTGCTGGAACGAATCGTACAGTCGCTGGAACAGCAGGCAGCCTGAAAAGGCTACCTGAAAACCAAACAGGCCGTCTGAAACCGCAACAGGCCGTCTGAAACCCCAAACAAGCAGCCTGAAAGCATCAACCCCCACCGGAAAGACCTTTATGAGCTTCCAACTGATTATGTTCTACACCCTGGCCGCCATCATCCTGTTTGGCGCGCTCAAAACCGTAACCGCCAAGAACCCCGTGCACGCCGCGCTGTATCTGGTGCTCACCTTCTGCATGAGCGCGATGATGTGGATGCTGATGCAGGCCGAGTTTCTCGGCATCACGCTGGTGGTGGTGTACGTCGGCGCGGTGATGGTGCTGTTCCTGTTCGTGGTGATGATGCTCAACATCGACATCGAAGAAATGCGCAAAGGCTTCTGGCGCAACGCCCCCGCCGCGCTCACCGTCGGCGTGCTGATGGCCGTCGCCCTGATTCTGATACTGGTGTCGCCCAAAACCAACCTTGCCGCCTTCGGCCCGATGAACGACATCCCCGCCGATTACAGCAACGTGCGCGATCTCGGCAGCCAGATTTACACCACCTACCTGCTGCCCTTTGAGCTGGCCGCCGTGCTCTTGGTGCTCGGCATGGTCGCCGCCATCGCCCTAGTACACCGCAAATCTGCCAACCCCAAACGCATCGACCCCGCCGACCAGGTCAAAGTCGATGCCAAACAAGGCCGCCTGCGCATGGTGAAAATGGCCGCCGTGGTGCAGACCCCGTCCGCCCCCGCAAGCGGAGAAACCGACGATACCGCCGATTCGGAGAACAAAGCATGATTACGCTGACACACTATCTGGTACTCGCCGCCCTGCTGTTCGGCATCAGCGCCATGGGCATCTTTATGAACCGCAAAAACGTACTCGTTTTGCTGATGTCGATCGAGCTGATGCTGCTGGCCGTAAACTTCAACTTCATCGCCTTTTCGCAATATTTGGGCGACACCGCCGGCCAGATTTTCGTCTTTTTCGTCCTAACCGTAGCCGCCGCCGAATCCGCGATTGGTTTGGCGATTATGGTTTTGGTGTTCCGCAACCGCCAAAGCATCAACATCAGCGATTTGGACAGTTTGAAAGGGTAGGGTGGCGGTTTCAGGCTGCTTTGCAGGCCGTCTGAAAGCCGTATAGCAGAGTAGGTCGGGGTTGTAACCCCAACAAGCTGTCGAACGGAAAACCATGTTGGATCAAGGCTCAAGCTACAAGGCTGAAAACAGATTTTTCATTAAAGGAGAATGGAATGAGGTTTTTATTGCTGCTAACAATAGTATTTCTATCTGGTTGCAGTTTGTTTATGGATAAATGTTCTTCTTTATCAGGCTGGTGCGTCAGATAAAACTTTGGTCATTCCCTCTCCCGCTCGCGGGGGAAGGAGACAGAAGGAGCACTGTTTTCAGACGGCCTTAAAGGCAGCATGAAAATCGGACACAAAATAAGGAAAAGCCATGAAAGCCCAATGCCAGTGCGGCAGCGTAACGCTCGAAGTCAAGCATAATCACGAAGTTCACGCCTGCCATTGCAGCAAATGCCGCCAACGCACCGGAGGCGCATCGTTTACCCTGACCGCCGAAGGCGCACCGCAAATCAGCGGTGAAGAAAACATCGGCCGCTACCGTTCTTCCGACTGGGGCGAGCGCACTTTCTGCAAACAATGCGGCAACGATCTGTATTTCCACCTGCTGCCAGAAAGCGGCATGGATGAAGCGTGGTATGTCAATGCCGGACTGTTTGCCGACAACGCCGACTTTGCCTTGAAACTGCAAATTTTTACCGACTGCCAAGCACCGTATTACCACCTGTCGGATGACACCCCGAAAATGACCGAACAAGAATTTCTGGCGTGGGTCGGCGCGGCAGAATAGGCAGCCTGAAAACCCGTTTGAAAGACCAAACCATGAGCAGACAAACCCTAATCGCATTTTTACGCGGCGTGATGCCGAGCGGAAAAAACGCCGTCAAAATGGCAGATGTCCGTGCCGTATTGGGCGGTAACGGTTTCGACAATGTGCGGACATGGATACAGAGCGGCAATATTGCGCTGGAAAGCGGATTGGCTGCGGACGAAGCCGCCGTGCGGATACATGATTTGCTGCATACGCATCTGAATGTAGATTTGGCCGTTATTGTCAAAACGCCTGCCCAGTTGCGTGAAATATTGGACGGCAATCCGTTTGCCGATGAGGCATACGACCCCAAGCGCGTATTTTTTACGCTGTGCAACACACCGCTGGCCGATACCGCCGGTTTGGAGGTCCAGGACTTCGGCAGTGAAAAACTGCATATCCGCCCGTGCGCCGCGTATCTCTACATCCCGCAGGACGCTTCCCGCAGCAAGCTGGGCAATGCGTTTTTGGAAAAACAGCTCGGCCTGAGCCTGACCACGCGCAACGGCAATACCTTGCGTAAGATGGCGGATTTTTAAGGCAAGGCAGTAAACGTAGCAGGGTAGGTTGGGTTGCAAACCCAACAAAATGCTGAAAACGCAAACGTCGTTGTTGGGTCTCGACCCAACCTACAAGACTCTTGGCTGAAACCGCCGACAGTCAAAGCCAAAAAAAGATTCCCGCCTGCGCGGGAATGACGAAAATGAAAGAAACCGCCGTTTCAGACGGCCTGCAAAGCAGCCTGAAATCCAAAGGCCGTTTGAAACCCAAGCAAGCCGCGTTTTTTCCGAAAGATTAAAAGTTCAACCCCTAAGGTTCACAACATGACTGATATGACTTTATACCTCACCATCGCCCTTCTGCCGCTGGCGGGCTCGCTGCTGGCGGGGCTGTTCGGCAATAAAATCGGCCGCGCAGGGGCGCATTCGGTAACGATACTCGGCGTGGCGGTGTCGGCCGTGTTGTCAGGCTGGGTGTTGTGGGGCTTTATCGACGGCTCGCGCGCCAAGTTTGACGAAAACGTCTATACCTGGCTGACAATGGGCGGCATTGATTTCTCGGTCGGCTTTCTGGTCGATTCGATGACGGCGATGATGATGGCGGTGGTCACCGGCGTGTCGCTGATGGTGCATATCTACACCATCGGCTATATGCACGACGAAGCAGTCGGCTACCAGCGCTTTTTCAGCTATATCTCCTTGTTTACATTCAGCATGCTGATGCTGATTATGTCCAACAACTTCATCCAGCTTTTCTTCGGCTGGGAAGCGGTGGGCTTGGTGTCGTATCTGTTGATCGGTTTCTATTTCAAAAAACCGTCGGCCACCTTTGCCAATTTGAAAGCGTTTCTGGTCAACCGCGTCGGCGACTTCGGCTTTGTGCTAGGCATCGCGCTGGTGCTGGCCTATTTCGGCGGCAGCCTGCGCTATGCCGACGTGTTCGCCTATCTGCCGCAGGTGCAAAACGCCACCATCGAGCTGATTCCGGGCGTGCAGTGGTCGCTGATTACCGTAACCTGCCTGCTGCTGTTTGTCGGCGCAATGGGTAAATCCGCCCAATTCCCGCTGCACGTCTGGCTGCCCGACTCGATGGAAGGCCCGACGCCGATTTCCGCGCTGATTCACGCGGCAACCATGGTTACCGCCGGTTTGTTTATGGTGTCGCGCATGTCGCCGATTTACGAATTGAGCAGCACCGCCTTGAGCGTCATCATGGTCATCGGCGCGATTACCGCGCTGTTTATGGGCTTTCTCGGCACAATTCAAAACGACATCAAGCGCGTGGTGGCCTATTCCACCCTGTCGCAGCTCGGCTATATGACCGTGGCGCTGGGCGCGTCGGCCTACTCCGTGGCCATGTTCCATGTGATGACCCACGCCTTCTTTAAAGCCCTGCTGTTTCTCGCCGCCGGTAGCGCCATCATCGGCATGCACCACGACCAAGACATGCGCCACATGGGCAACCTGAAAAAATACATGCCGATCACTTGGCTCACCATGCTGCTGGGCAATCTGGCACTTATCGGCACGCCCTTCTTCTCCGGTTTCTATTCCAAAGATTCCATCATCGAAGCGGCCAAACTCAGCAACCTGCCCGGCAGCGGCTTTGCCTACTTCGCCGTACTCGCCAGCGTGTTTGTAACCGCGTTTTACGCGTTCCGCCAATACTTTATGGTGTTCCACGGCAAAGAAAAATGGCGTGAGCTGCCCGAGCACCACGACGACCATCATTCAGACGGCCATCATCACGGCCTGGGCAAACACGACAACCCGCACGAAAGCCCGTGGGTCGTCACCCTGCCGCTGGTATTGCTGGCGATTCCGTCCGTGATTATCGGCTACATCGCCATCGAACCCATGCTCTACGGCGACTTCTTCAAAGGCGTGATTTTCGTCAACCACGAAGCCCACCCCACCATGCACCTGATGAAAGAAGAATTCCACGGCGCACTGGCGATGGTGTCGCACAGCCTGCACTCGCCCGTGCTGTATCTCGCTATCGCAGGCGTGGTAAGCGCATGGTTCTTATACATCAAAGCCCCGAGCCTGCCCGCCAAAATCGCCGCCGCCTTCCGCCCCGTGTACGTATTGTTTGAAAACAAATACTACCTCGACACGATTTACTACAACGTCTTCGCCAAAGGCAGCCGCGCATTGGGCACCTTTTTCTGGAAAGCCATCGACACCGCCATCATCGACAACGGCATCGTCAACGGCAGCGCCAAACTCGTCGGCGCGGTATCCGCCCAAGTGCGCAAAATGCAAACCGGCTTTATCTACACCTACGCCGCCTTCATGGTCGCCGGCGTACTGGTGCTGATCGTGGCGTTTTTCTGGGGGCTTTGGTTTGGGTAATTGATATTTCAGACGGCCTTGCTTGGGTAGGGCAGTCTGAAACCGATAATCCAACAGCAATCCGTCCCCTCTCCCTCTCGCGGGGGGGGCTAGGGGGGGCGGCAGGGCAGCAGAAACCTTTGCTACTGCGTCGGCGAAAAAAGCGTTTCTGTAGAAACGCACGCCCCCACCCCAACCCTCCCCCACAGGGCAGGGGAGGGAGACAGAAGTAACACTGTTTTCAGACGGCCTGCAAAGCAGCCTGAAAATCCAAAAGGCTGTCTGAAAACGCAAAGGCAGCCTGGGCAGCCTGAATCCCCAAAAAGGCCGTCTGAAACCCCCTTACCCAACCACCCCCAACCCCAAACAATTTTGACAAACCACAGGCAAACACTATGTTTTCAAACAACCTACTCAGCTTGGCAATCTGGGTGCCGATAGCGGCCGGTATTCTGGTCTTGGCGACCGGTTCCGACCGGCGGGCGCTGTTGGCGCGCATTCTTGCGCTGATTGGCGCGGCGGCCGGTTTCTTGGTAACGCTGCCGCTGTTTACCCGTTTCGACCGTTTGAGCGGCGGCTTCCAGTTTCAGGAGTTCCACCAGTGGATTCCCACGCTCAATATCAACTACGCGCTGGGGGTGGACGGTATTTCGGTGCTGTTTGTCATTCTCAACGCCTTTATCACGCTGATGGTGGTGCTGGCGGGCTGGGAAGTGATACAGAAGCGGCCGGCGCAGTATATGGCGGCGTTTCTGATTATGAGCGGCCTGATCAACGGCGCGTTTGCGGCGCAGGATGCCCTGCTGTTTTATGTGTTCTTCGAGGGTATGCTGATTCCGCTGTATCTGATTATCGGCGTGTGGGGCGGCCCGCGCCGCGTGTATGCGTCGGTGAAACTGTTTCTCTATACGCTGATGGGCTCGCTCTTGATGCTGGTGGCGATGGTGTATCTGTCGCATCAGGCGGGCGGCAGCTTTGCGATTGCCGATTTCCAGAATCTGAAACAGATTCCGCTCGGCATCCAACAGATTTTGTTTGTCGCCTTTTTCCTGTCGTTTGCCGTGAAAATGTCGATGTGGCCGGTGCACACCTGGCTGCCCGACGCGCACGTTGAAGCGCCGACCGGCGGCTCGATGGCGCTGGCGGCGATTACGCTGAAAGTGGGCGCATACGGCTTCCTGCGCTTTATCCTGCCGATTCTGCCCGACGCGTCGCGCTTTTTCGCGCCGGCGATTGTGGTGTTGAGCCTGATTGCGGTGATTTACATCGGCATGGTCGCGCTGGTGCAGACCGATATGAAAAAACTGGTGGCCTATTCGTCCATCAGCCATATGGGTTTTGTTACGCTGGGCATGTTCCTGTTTCTCGACGGCCGTCTGAACGACTGGGCGCTCAAAGGCGCAATCATGCAGATGATTTCGCACGGCTTCGTTTCCGCCGCGATGTTTATGTGCATCGGCGTGATGTACGACCGCCTGCACACGCGCAACATCGCCGATTACGGCGGCGTGGTGAACGTGATGCCCAAGTTCGCCGCCTTTATGATGCTCTTCGGCATGGCCAACGCCGGCCTGCCTGCCACTTCGGGTTTTGTCGGCGAGTTTATGGTGATTATGGGTTCGGTCGAAGTGAATTTCTGGGTGGGTGCGCTGGCCGCGCTGACGCTGATTTACGGCGCGTCTTACACGCTGTGGATGTACAAACGCGTGATTTTCGGCGCGATTACCAACCCGCACGTGGCCGAGATGAAAGACATCAACGCCCGCGAGTTTCTGATTCTGGCCGTGCTGGCGGTAACCGTGTTGGGCATGGGGCTGTATCCGCTGCCCTTTATCGAAGTTGTCCACCAGGCTGCCGACCAACTGATTACCCAAGTGGCACAAAGCAAGATTTGAGGTTGAGAACATGGAGTTACTGAATTTGAATATTGGTCTTGCCGCGCCCGAAATCGTGCTGTTGTGCGGTCTGTTCAGCGTGCTGCTGGTGGATCTGTGGCTGAACGACGAGCAGCGCTACATCTCCCACTTTCTCAGCATCGGTGTGATGGTGGCTGCCGCCGTCGCCCAGTTTCTAATTTGGGGGCATGACTCTGCCGCCGCCTTCCACGGCATGTATCTGGCCGACGGCATCAGCAAGCTCGGCAAAACTGTGGTCTATCTCGGCACCGCGCTACTGTTTGTTTACGCCAAACCCTATAACCAGGCGCGCGGCATCTTTAAAGGCGAGTATTACACGCTGGCGATGTTCGCCGCCGTCGGTGCCAGTGTGATGATCAGTGCGGGGCATTTTCTGGTGGCTTATATCGGTTTGGAGTTGCTGTCGCTGTCGCTGTATGCGCTGATTGCGCTGCGCCGCGATTCCGCCCGTGCCGCCGAAGCCGCGCTGAAATACTTTGTGCTCGGCGCGTTGGCTTCCGGTTTGCTGCTGTACGGCATTTCGATGGTGTACGGCGCCACCGGCAAGCTGGAATTTGCCGCCGTATCCGAAGCGCTGTTAACCCAGTCGGCCAATCTGTGGCTGCTGAAACTCGGCCTACTGATGATTGTGGCCGGCATTGCTTTCAAATTTGGCGCCGTGCCCTTTCATATGTGGTTGCCCGACGTTTATCAGGGCGCGCCCACTTCCGCCGCCGGCCTGATCGGTACCCTGCCGAAAATCGCCGCCACCGTGTTTGCCTTCCGCATTTTGGTTTACGGCCTGGCCGCGGTTAAGGCCGACTGGCAGCCGATGTTCGCCGGCTTGGCGGTGCTGTCGCTGCTGTTGGGCAATTTGGTGGCAATTATGCAGACCAATATCAAGCGCATGCTTGCCTATTCGACTATCTCCCATATGGGCTTTATCCTGCTGTCTTTCGTGGCCGGCCAGATGGGGCTGTCGGCAGCGGTGTATTACGCGATTACCTATGTGCTGACCGGTTTGGCGGGCTTCGGCGTGCTGATGCTGCTGTCGCGTGAAGATGCCGAATGCGAAAACATCGCCGATTTGGCCGGTCTCAACCAGCGCAACGCCTGGTATGCTTTCATTATGCTGCTGGTGATGTTCAGCATGGCCGGCATCCCGCCGCTGATGGGCTTTTACGCCAAATTCGCGGTAATCAAAGCCCTGCTGGCCGCCCAATACGTTTGGGCGCTGCCGGTGGCGGTGTTTGCGGTGATGATGAACCTGATCGGCGCCTTCTACTACCTGCGCGTGGTGCGGGCGATGTATTTTGAAGAAAAAGCCAGCGACGCGCCGATTACCGGCGATGCCAGCGGCCGCGTGCTGCTGTCGGTAAACGGCCTGATGCTGTTGGTGTGGGGCGTATTCCCCGCGCATCTGATGGCGCTGGTGGCGCAAGCCATCGACACCGCGCTGTAAGATGCCGCCGTCCGTGCCGCCGCTGCGGCGCGGCTCGGGCAGGGCAGACGCGAAGGCAGCCTGAAAGCGGTTTACGGTTTCAGGCTGCCTTGCCCCGTATAAGGGCACCGCTTGCTTGGATGGCGGCAAACTGCCTGTTTTTTCGTTCCGCTGCCTTGTCGCCGCAAACCCAAACCCTTTCAGGCTGCCTGCGTGCCGGTTGCTTTCAGGCAGCCTGAAAACCCGAATCCAGAGAGAAAACCGCTGTGACCGCTGCAATGTACACCCTTTTGGCATTGGCGCTGATACTGGCCAACCTGCCGTTTCTCAGCCGCCGCCTGTTTGGCGTGCTGCCGCTCAAGCACAAGCATTTCGGCCACCACCTGCTCGAATTGGCCGCCGGCTTTCTGCTCACCGGCGTGCTGGCCTATGTGCTCGAACAGCGCTCCGGCCAGGTGCATCCGCAGGATTGGGAGTTTTACGCGGTAACTGTGTGCCTGTATCTGGTATTCGCCTTTCCCGCCTTTGTCTGGCGCTATTTCTGGCACGGACGCAACAAAGAATAGGCAGCCTGAAAACCCCGCATAAGGAAGCCGCGATATGGCAGAAAACAAAGCCCTGGTGATTTTTTCCGGCGGACAGGATTCCACCACCTGCCTGCTGCTGGCGCTGGAAGAATACGGCGCCGGCAAAGTCGAAGCCCTGAGTTTCCGTTACGGCCAGCGCCACAGCATCGAACTGGAAAAGGCCGCCGCCATCGCCCGCGATTTGGGCGTGAAGCAAACCCTGCTCGATATGCCCCAGCTCTCGGCAGTTACCCGCAACGCGCTGATGGACGGCAGCGCCGCCATCGAAGCGCCCGCCGGCGAAGTGCCCAATACCTTTGTCGACGGCCGTAACGCCCTGTTTCTGCTTTATGCCGCCATCCACGCCAAAGCGCAGGGCATCCGCGACATCATCATCGGCGTGTGCGAAACCGACTTCTCCGGCTATCCCGACTGCCGCGACGTTTTCGTCAAATCGATGAACGTCAGCCTGAATCTGGCGATGGACTACAATTTCAACATCCGCACCCCGCTGATGTATCTCACCAAAAAAGAAACCTGGGCGCTGGCCGACAAACTCGGCGCGCTCGATTTTGTCCGCGAACGCACCCACACCTGCTATCTGGGCATCGACGGCGGCTGCGGCGAATGCCCCAGCTGCATCCTGCGCGAGCGCGGTCTGGCCGAATATCTGGCAGAACGCGCAGGCAGCCTGAAAAACTGAATCCCGCCTTTTCAGGCTGCCTGACACAAGGCAGCCTGAAACGCAAAAACCGCCCAAGCAGCCTGAAAAACACACACCGCCATGAACAAAACCATCCGCACCGAAATCTTTACCCGCCTGCGCGACGCCGATCCCCATCCCACCACCGAGCTCAACTTCTCCAGCCCGTTCGAATTGCTGATTGCTGTGCTGCTCTCGGCGCAGGCCACCGACAAAGGCGTCAATAAAGCCACTGCCAAGCTGTTTCCCGTGGCCAACACCCCGCAGGCCATGCTCGATTTGGGCTTGGAAGGCGTGATGGAATATACCCGCACCATCGGCCTGTACCAGACCAAATCGCGCCACATCATCCAAACCTGCCGCCTGCTCTTGGACAAACACGGCGGCCAAGTGCCGCAAACGCGCGAAGAGCTGGAAGCCCTGCCCGGCGTCGGCCGCAAAACCGCCAATGTGGTGCTCAACACCGCCTTTGGAGTGCCGGTGATGGCGGTCGATACCCATATCTTCCGCGTTGCCAACCGCACCAAAATCGCCCCCGGCAAAAACGTGCGCGAAGTCGAAGACAAACTGATGCGCGTCGTCCCCAAAGAATTCCTGCTCAACGCCCACCACTGGCTGATTCTGCACGGCCGCTACACCTGCAAGGCGCAAAAGCCGCTGTGCCAGAGCTGCATCATCAGCGATTTGTGCGAATACGGCGCCAAAACCACTTTTCAGGCAGCCTGAACGCTCTGCCGATACCGCCGCCGCGGGCAGTTTTCAGGCTGCTTTGCCGCTGCCGAGATTAAAGCAGGTAAAAGCGGCGCAGTGTTATGGCATCACATGTCCTTTTTCTTTAAAATGCCGGCTTTTGTCCGGCCTGCGCGCCGGATTTACCGCGCCATCACGGGGGAAACATGAAAGAACGCAAATATTTCGGCACCGACGGCATCCGCGGCCGGGTCGGCCGTTATCCGATTACGCCCGATTTTGTGATGCGGCTCGGCTGCGCTTTCGGCAACGCGCTGATTAAGCACGACAGCCAGCACAAACCCACCGTGATTATCGGCAAAGACACGCGCATTTCCGGCTATATGCTCGAAACCGCGCTGGTGGCCGGCTTCACCGCCGCCGGCGTCAATGTTTTCCAAACCGGCCCGCTGCCCACCCCGGGCATCGCCTATCTCACCCGCGCCCTGCGCCTGGCCGGCGGCGTGATGATTTCCGCCTCGCATAATGAGTTTTCCGACAACGGCATCAAGTTTTTCGCCGAAGGCGGCGTCAAACTCGATGATGCCACCGAGCTGGCCATCGAAGCCGAACTGGAAAAAGAGATGCTTACCAAGCCATCCGAGCAGCTCGGCCGCGCCCGCCGCATCGACGGCGCCGACGCCCGCTACATCGAATTTTGTAAATCCACTTTCCCCGGCACGCTCAATCTGCGCGATTTGAAACTGGTGGTTGATACCGCCAACGGCGCCGGCTACAACACCGCGCCCGAAGTCTTTCACGAGCTGGGCGCCGATGTGATCCGCATCGGCAACACCCCCAACGGTTTCAATATCAACGAGCGCATCGGCGCCACCCACGTCAAAACCCTGCAGGCTGCCGTGCTGCAGAACGAAGCCGACTACGGCATCGCGCTCGACGGCGACGGCGACCGCCTGATTATGGTCGATAAGGACGGCACGATTTACGACGGCGACAAGCTGGTGTACGTCATCGCCAAAGCCCGTGCCCGCGCCGGCGCCCCGCTGGGCGGCGTGGTCGGCACCGTGATGAGCAATCTGGCGATGGAAACCGCGCTCAAGCGCGAAGGCATCGAGTTCGCCCGCGCCAAAGTGGGCGACCGCTACGTGCTCGAGCAGCTTTACCAGCGCGGCTGGCAGGTGGGCGGCGAAGCCTCCGGCCACATCCTGTGCCTGGACAAACACAATACCGGCGACGGAACCATCGCCGCGCTGCAGGTGCTGGCGGCGCTGCAGGAACTCGGCCAGCCGCTGTCGCGCGCCGTCGATTGGCAGCCTTATCCGCAGACCATGCTCAATGTCGCCCTTGCCGAAGGGCAGGACTGGCAGCAGGCTTCCGCCGCCGCGCTGGCCGAAGTCGAACAGCAGCTGGGCGATCGCGGCCGCGTGGTACTGCGCGCGTCCGGCACCGAACCGGTGGTGCGGGTGATGGTGGAGTCGGAAGACGCCGCGCAAAGCGAGCGCTGCGCCCGCCACATTGCCGACGCCATCCGCAACGGCCGCCAGTAAACCCCGCGCCGGCTTTTCAGGCTGCCTGAAAGTCTGTTCCGCCGGTGCCGCTAATTCTTTTTCCACCGCTTTCAGGCAGCCTGAAAACTGCCGCAACCTAAGATCCGAAGCCTCGTTATGTTGACCCTGTTAGAAGCCTTTTTCGTGCAGTTCGGCTACGCCGCCGTGTTTTTCGTGCTGATGCTGTGCGGTTTCGGCGTGCCGATTCCCGAAGACATCACCCTGGCGGCCGGCGGCGTGATTTCGGGCTTGGGCTATGCCAACGCGCATCTGATGGTGGTGGTGGGCATGATCGGCGTGCTGGCCGGCGACGGCGTGATGTTCGGACTCGGCCGCATCTACGGCGAAAAAATACTGCGCTTCAAGCTGGTGGCGCGGGTGATGAAGCCCAAACGCTACGCCCAGGTGCAGCAGAAATTTGACCAATACGGCAACCGCGTGCTGTTTGTCGCCCGCTTTCTGCCCGGCCTGCGCAGCCCGATTTTCCTAAGCGCTGGCATGAGCGGCAAAGTGTCGGTGTGGCGCTGGCTCTTGATGGACGGCCTGGCGGCAATGATTTCGGTGCCGCTGTGGGTTTATCTCGGCTATTACGGCGCCGAAAACCGCGACTGGCTGATGGCCAAAGTCCATCAGTTCCAACACGGCATTTTCGCGCTGCTGGGCGTGCTGGCGGTGTGGCTGGGCTGGTATTTCTGGCGCCGCCGCCGCAGCCTGCTGGCGCGCAAACGCGACCTGCTGGAAAAACGCCGCCTGCGCAACAGCCGCAAGCAGGACGGCGAAACGCACTGATCCCGCCGCCAAATTTTTCAGGCTGCCTGCGCCGCCCCACAGGGGTGAAGGCAGGCAGCCTGAAAACCTTTTTCTCTCCCTTTTTCCGTTCTCCTTTCCCATGCAACACAGCCAACTCTATATCGGACTGATGTCCGGCACCAGCATGGACGGCGTCGATGCCGTGCTGGTGCGCATGGACGGCAGCCGCTGGCAGGGCGCGCTGGCGCACAGCGCCGTCGATTACCCCGACGCGCTCAAGCAGCGCCTGCTCGAACTGCAGGACTGCGGCCACGACGAAATCCACCGCAGCCGCCTGCTGGCGCAGGAACTCAGCCGCCTGTACGCCCAAGCCGTCGCCCAGCTGCTCGCCGCGCAAGGGCTCAAACCGCAGGACATCGCCGCCATCGGCTGCCACGGCCAGACCGTGCGCCACGCTCCGCAGCACGGCTACAGCGTCCAGCTCGCCGATTTGGCGCTGCTGGCCGAATTGAGCGGCATTTTTACCGTCGGCGACTTCCGCAGCCGCGACTTGGCTGCCGGCGGTCAGGGCGCGCCGCTGGTGCCCGCCTTCCATCAGGCGCTGTTTGCCGACGAAACTTCCACCCGCGTGGTGCTCAATATCGGCGGCATCGCCAATATCAGCGTGCTGCCGCCGGCAAAGCAGCCTGAAAACCCGTCCGCCGCCCAGGCCTGGGGTTTTGACACCGGTGCCGGCAATATGCTGATGGACGCTTGGGCGCGCCATATCTGGCAGGAACCCTACGACGCCGGCGGCCGCCGCGCCGCTGCCGGCCGCCTGCTGCCCGATTTGCTGGCCAAACTGTCGGCGCATCCCTATTTCAGGCTGCCTTATCCCAAAAGCACCGGCCGCGAACTGTTTTCGCTGTCGTGGCTGCAAAGCCATCTCAATGGCGGCGAAGACCCGCACGACGTGCAGCAGACGCTGCTGCAGTTTACCGTCCGCACCATTGCCGATGCCGTGTTTCAGGCTGCCCCTCAGGCACGCCGGCTTTATGTGTGCGGCGGCGGCACGCGCAACGGCGCGCTGATGGCCGCGCTGACCGAGCGCCTGCAGGCCGGCGGCATCGCCGTTGATAACACCGCCGCGCTGCAGCTTGATCCGCAATGGGTAGAAGCCGCCGCCTTCGCCTGGCTCGCCGCCTGCTGGTGTTTGGGCGTGCCGTCCAATTCCCCCCGCGCCACCGGCGCCGGCAAAGCGCTGGTATTGGGCGCCGGCTACCACGCTTAAGGCGGAAAAAGTCCTGCCGCCATGTTTTCAGGCTGCCTGCGTCGCATTCGCGCAGGCAGCCTGAAAACTTATCGGAACCCTAATCCGGCGCAACGGCAGGGCAGGGCGGCAGCCTGAATGCCCGTATCCGGCAGCTTTTGCCGTTGTCGTTTCATATGTTTGCCAAGCGGTGCGGCATCCCGCCGTAGGTCGGATACTTGTATCCGACATTTTTTTCCGAACCGGATGCCGCCCCCCTGCGGCCGGCTGTCGGATTCGAGAATCCAACCTGCGCGGCTTTGGTTTTCAGGCTGCCTTGTCCTGTCCGTCCCGTTCCGCCGCCAAAGCCGCCCCCGCCGTTTTCAGGCTGCCTGTGCTCTCCGTTTTGCCACGTTTTGGTGTTTGCGGCGCGCAAAACAAAACCCCTGCGCTTTGGCAGGGGCTGAGGAAAGCAAACGGATTATTTCAGTTTGGTTTCTTTATACATAACGTGTTTGCGGGCAACCGGATCAAATTTTTTGATTTCCAGTTTGCCGGGCATGGTACGTTTGTTTTTGGTGGTGGTGTAGAAGTGGCCGGTGCCGGCGGACGATTCCAGTTTGATTTTATCGCGCATGATGGTTTTCCTTTATCTACGGATTAAACAGTTTCGCCGCGAGCACGCAGTTCGCTGATTACGGCTTCGATGCCGAGTTTGTCGATGGTGCGCAGGGCGGCGTTGGATACGCGCAGGCGAACCCAGCGGTTTTCGCTTTCCACCCAGAAGCGGCGGCTTTGCAGGTTGGGCAGGAAGCGGCGTTTGGTTTTGTTGTTGGCATGCGATACGTTGTTGCCGGACATCGGGCGTTTGCCGGTTACTTTGCAAACTCGAGCCATGATGGTCTCCAATACTGATTGTTTGAAAAATTGTTCGGGTTTCGTCCGCCGACCCGGCTAGTCGGGCGCATCTGCGGCGGCTGATACGGAAAAACGCGCAATTATACGGGTTTTCCCGCCGACGGGCAAAGGTTTTTTATCTGCGCCGCTACGGGCGCCGGCGCTTTGCACGGACGGGGTTTCGGGCGATAATTGCCGCTCCCGCGCCACGGTTTCAGGCTGCCGGCGCCTGTCTTTACATCCGTTTTCAGAAAGGAAAACCCATGCATCTTTCCCGATTTGCCGCTGCTCTGTTGCCCGTTTTGCTGGCCGCGCCGGTTTATGCGCAAAGTTGCGCCCAGGTTGATGGCAAGCTGGCCGCGCATTATCAGGAAATGATCGACAACGGCAGTTACGCCGGTAATGCTGCGGACGATGCTTCCGGGCGGCGCGACAAGGCCGCTGCCGCTTTTCAGGCTGCTTTGGGTGCTTATTTGAAAGATGCGTCGTCGTGGCAGTGCAAGTTTCCGCAAACGGTGGGTAAAAACGGCCTGAGAATCGTGGAGAGCAGCGATAGCAAACTGCGCACTTATTCGTGGGATGAACAGGACGGCGGTTCCATGCACAACCACACCACGCTGGCGCAATGGCGCGCCCCGTCCGGCGCCATCCGCGTGAAAACGCTGAGCACGGGCGAAGCGGCGCCGTTTGTAAGCGATCTGATTGCCGATAACTTCGGCCACTACGGTAAAGGCTATATCGTGATCGGCTACGGTATCGGCAGCAGCCGCGCGCATTCCCAAGATTTGACCATCTACCGCCTGGGCGAGCGCAATTTGCAGCCTTTGAACATCATCCGTACGCCCAAGCTGACCAACACGCTGGGCTATGGCTTTGATGTAAGCACCGTGCAAAAAAGCGGCCTTGCCGACATCGCTTACGATCGAAGCAGCAAAACCATCAGCCTGCCGGTGGTGGTGGACGACGGCGAAGGCTTCGGCACCGTTAAGAAAGCCCGCATCCGCTACCGTTTCAACGGCCGGTATTTCGTTAAAACCAAGTAAACCCGATATTTCAGGAGAACGCTATGTCCCGACGCCTACTTACCTATATCTGCATCGACACTTCCGGCTCCATGCGCGGCGAGCCGATTGAAGCGGTGAATAACGGCCTGCAGTCGCTGCTCTCGTCGCTGCGGCAAAACCCCTACGCGCTCGAGAGCGTGTATCTGAACGTGGTAACCTTTGACAGCGGCATCAAAGAAGTGCTGCCGCTCACGCCGCTGGAGCAGGTGGTGATGCCTGAAATCGTCTGCCCCGACAGCGGTGCGACGCTGCTGGGCGAAGCGCTGGAGCATATCGCCGCATCGGTTGCACGCGACCGCGTGGTCGGCAGTGCCGAGCAAAAGGGCGACTGGCGGCCGATTCTGATTGTGCTCACCGACGGCAAACCCACCGACCTTCTGGCCTATAGCGAAGTGCTGCCGAAAATCAAAGCGCTGGGTTTCGGCAATATCGTTGCCTGCGCTGCCGGCCCCAAAGCCGATCCGTCTTATCTCAAGCAGCTCACCGATACCGTGGTGTCGCTGGATACTATGGACGCGGCGTCGTTTGCTAAGTTTTTCCAATGGGTGTCCGAAGCGGTTGCCACCAACAGCAGCAATGCCGGCCAGGCCGCGCAGTCTGCCGATCAGGGCGACACCCTGCCGCCCCCGCCGCCCGAAATCAATATCGTGCTGTAAACCGCCGCCGCCGGCTTTTCAGGCTGCCTGAAAAAGCCGGCGGCGAATCTATATGGGAGAAACCAGATGAGCCAAATCCTTACCCCCGGCGCCAATGCCGCCCTGGGTGCCGCCGATATTACCGTCCGCATCCGCTGCGCCCGTGAAATCGACGTCGCTGCCTACCGCCTGGCCGCCAACGGCAAAGTGCGCGGCGACGGCGATATGGTGTTTTACGGCCAAACCGCCAGCGACGACGGCAGCCTGAAATTTGCCGCCGGCAGCGGCGAGAGCAGTTTTCAGGCTGCTTTGGCGCGCCAGCCGGCGGCCATCGAGCGCATCGCCTTTGCCTTTTCCGCTGCCGTGCCCGCTTCGGCGCTGGGCAGTTTGAGCATCGAAGTGCTGGAAAACGGCGCCGTCAGCCTGAATTGTCCGGTCGAACTGGCCGGCCGCAGCGAAGCCGCGCTGATTTTGGGCGAATGCTACCGCCGCAACGGCGCGTGGAAATTCCGTTTCGTCGCCCAGGGATTTAACGGCGGGCTTAAGCCTTTGTCGGAGCATTTCGGCGTGGAAATTGCCGACGATGGCGCTGCGCCTGCCGGCGCGCCGAGCGCCCCGCCGGCGCCCGAACCGGCAAAAGTCAGCCTGAGCAAGGTTACGCTGGATAAGGCGCGGCCGCAGCTGAGTTTGGAAAAACGCGGTGCGGACTTCGGCGAAATCAAAATCAACCTGAACTGGAACCGCGGCGCCGCCCCCGCACCTGCCGCGCGCGGTTTTCTCGCTGGCCTGTTCAACAAAGGGCAGGGCGGCGTCGATTTGGATTTGGGCGCCTTTGTCCGCCTGAAAAACGGCACCGCCGACGTGGTGCAGGCGCTGGGCAACCGCTTCGGCAGCCTGAACGCGCCGCCCTATCTGCGCCTGCGCGGCGACGACCGCACCGGCGCCGTCAGCGAGGGCGAATGGCTCGACATCAACGGCTCGCAGTGGGCGCAAATCAGCGAAGTGCTGGTGTACGCCTTTATCTACGAGGGCGTACCCAACTGGGACGCCACCGACGGCGTGGTTACATTGCACGTGCAGGGCCAGCAGGTCGAAACCCGCCTGACCGAGGGCGGCAGCCGCAACGGCATGTGCGCGGTGGCGCGGCTGATTAACGACAACGGCAGCATCCGCATCGAACGCATCAACCGCTATTTCCCCGGCCATCAGGAAATGGACCGCGCCTTCGGCTGGGGCTTCAGCTGGCGCGCCGGCAGCAAATAATGCCGCTTCAGGCAGCCTGAAAGCAGCGTTTGGCCGGTTTCGGCGGCGAAAACGCAGCATCGGCGCCGGCAGAATGTAATAAAATACGCAGTTTTTCAGCCGCGGGCGGACAGGCATCCGCCCGTCTGTGCCAGTTATCAAAAAGGAGACGGCGCCAATGGCCAAAGAACCCAAGCAGCACCACACCTATGTGCGGATAGTCGAAGCCAGCCTGAAACTTTTCAACGAATCGGGCGAGCGCAACATCAGCACCAACCACATCGCCCAGTATCTCGACATCAGCCCCGGCAATCTCTACTACCACTTTGCCAACAAAGACGAAATCATCGTCCAGCTCTTTAAGCGCTACAGCCGCGATCTCTTGGGCTATCTGTCGCAAACACCGCTGCCGCGCACCGTGGAAGACGCTGTCGGCTATATGCAGGGCGTGTACGACGTGATGTGGCAGTACCGTTTTCTGTTTAGCGACGTCAATACCCTGCTGCTGCGCAGCACCGAGCTTCTGGGCGAGCACAACGAATTTACCCGCGAGCGCATCGCCCCGCTGCTGATCCGGCTTTTGGAGCAGATGCAGGATTTGGGCATGGTGAAAATCGACGCCATCGGCATGCGCGATTTGTCGGTGAATATGTGGCTGATTACCAAATACTGGCTCGATTTTGACCGCTCGGTGGAAGGCGTCGACGGCTCCGGCGAATACGGTGCCGCCGCCAAACAACGCGGCGTGCGCCGCACCCTGAGCCTGCTGCGCCCCTATCTGCAGGGCAGCCATCTGGCGCGTTTTGACGAACTGATGGCGCAGGGCGGCTGAATCTGCCGTTTCAGCTGTAGGCAAACCGCAGTAAAGCAGCCTGAAAACGGGAAAGCCGTTTTCAGGCTGCTTTTGGTTTGTTCCACTGTTTGGTGCGCGGTGCGCACCCTACCGGTTTTCAGGCTGCTTTAGGCCGGATTGGCTTCGTCGAAAAAGCTGACTTCGATGCCGAAAGTGTCGGCGATGGCGCTCCCGAGGGCTTGGATGCCGTAGCGCTCGGTGGCGTGGTGGCCGGCGCTGATAAAGACGGTACCGGTTTCGTTGGCCAGATGGTATTGGGCTTCGGAGATTTCGCCGGTGATGTAGGCGTCGGCGCCGTGGTCGATGGCAGCCTGAAAATAGCCCTGAGCGCCGCCGCTGCACCACATCAGTTTGTCGAGCACACGCTCGGGATTGCCGGCAACGGTGGGGCGGCGGCCGAGGGCGGCGGCGATGTCGTCGGCAAGGCCGGCGAGGGTTTGGCCGCGTTTGCCGTTGCGCCCGGCCATCAGCAGGTCTTGGTCGCCGAAGCGGTATTCGGGCAGCCAGCCGCAGCGCTTGGCCAGTTGGGCGTTGTTGCCCAGTTCCGGGTGGGCATCGAGCGGCAGGTGGTAGCCGGCCAGGTTGATGTCGTGGGCGAGTAGGGCGGCGATGCGCTGTTTTTTCCAGCCGGTAATGGTGGCCGGCTCGCTTTTCCAAAACATGCCGTGGTGCACCAGCAGCATATCGGCGCCGGTGACCACGGCGTGGTCGATGGCGGCGCGGCTGGCGGTTACGGCGGTCAGGATGCGGCGGATGCCGGTGCGCCCTTCGACCTGCAGGCCGTTGGGGGCGTAGTCTTTGAAGCGTGCGGTCTCGAGGGTGGCATCGCACCAGTCGAGCAGGGTTTGGCGGTCGGTCATAAGTTTTTCAGGCTGCCTGAAGCGGGGAGAATCAGCCTTTTTTCGGGCGGACGGCTTCGATGCGCTCGCGGGCGCCGGAAAGGTCGATGCCGACCAGTTCGGCGGCTTTGATCAGGCTGTTGGTTTCGACGCCGAGCTTGGCTTGGTTGAGCGCCCACATCAGGGTGGAGCGGGTGCCGCTGCGGCAGTAGGCGAGAATGGGGGCGGGCGATTTGGCGACGGTTTCGCGGAATTCTTCGAGCAGTTGGTCGTTGATGCTGTCCATGGTAACCGGCAGATAGACGACTTTCTCGACGCCGGCGGCTTCCAGCCAGCCGCGCACGGTTTCAAAATCGGGCTGGCCGGGCTCTTCGCCGTCGGGGCGGTTGCAGATGACGGTTTTGATTTCGTATTGGGCGGCCTGCTTGGCCAGACGTTCGTTGAGTTGTTTGCTCACGTAGAGATAGTCGGCAAGTTTTTCCAATGCCATTTTCGGTTTCCTTTCTGCCGCTGGCGGCGGCATATTGTGTGTTGTTTGAAACTGGCGCGATTTTAACGCTTTTTGCCGCGGCGTTCAGGCTGCGGCGCAATTTTTACAGTTGTTTTCAGGCTGCCTGCGGGGCAAAGGCAGCCTGAAAAACGGGCGGGTGCGTTCAGGCCGCTTCGGACTGCCACTGCCAGCGCCGGCGCCAGGCGCCGAGTACGGCGTCGGGGTATTTGCTGCTGCCGAGGCTGCCGTTATAGCGGGCAAGCGCGCGGGTGAGGTTGCCGTTTTCCAGATTGCTGTAGTGACGCAGGATGGTGCAGCCGTAGCGCAGATTGGTGCGGATGTCGAACAGATTGTGCTCTTCGGTGCCGATGTAGCGCTGCCAGAAGGGCATCACTTGCATCAGCCCTTTGGCGCCGACGGAACTGATGGCGTACTGACGGAAGGCGCTTTCGACTTCGATCAGGCCGAGAATAATCTGGGTGTCCAGATCGGCGCGGGAGGATTCGTACTGGATCATCACCAGCAGGCGGCGGCGGGCGGCTTCGCTGTCGACGAAGCGGGCAAGGCGCACCGACATATCGTTGAGCCAGCGCTGGCCTTCGGCGGCGCGGGGAAACACCAGCCGCGGCGGGCTGGCGTTGGCAACCGATTGGCGCATCACGCTGGCGACGTCGTCGGACAGGGTTTCTTCGCGCTGGGCGCCGGCATACGCCCACGGCGCCGCCAGCAGCGAAGCGGCGCCGGCAATCAGACGGCGGCGGACGGCATCGGTCATGGTTTGCGCGCCAGCATGGTGGCGAATTTGAGCTGGATGGGATTGCCGTTGGCATCGGTGGCGTGCATCGAGCCGATTTCTTCGCGGTAATCGACCATTTCCCAGCCGTCGTAATAGCGTGCCAGCTCGCCTTCTTTGAAGGTGAAGTTAAAGGGCATCAGGCAGGGGAAATCGGCGGTGTCCATCGCTGAAACAATCAGGTTGTAGCCGCCCGATTGGGTGTGCGCCTGCATATCGGCGATGATGGCGGGCACGCGCTGCGGGTTAAGGAACATAAACACCACGGTGGCGACGATAAAGCCGTAGTCTTCGCCGATGTCGGCCTGGTTGATGTCGTAGGCAAAGGCCTGCAGCGGCAGGTTTTCCTGCGCCGCCGCTTCGGCCAGGCCGTGCAGGCCGCCGGGGTTGTAGTCGCAGGCATCGACATCGAAGCCGAGCAGGGCGAGCGTGAGCGCGTTGCGCCCCTGGCCGCAGCCTAAATCCAGCGTTTTGCACGGGGCAACGTGGGCGAGCGCTTCTTTCACTGCCGAATGGGTGGCGGTCATGCCGTATTTCTTGCGGAAATAGTCGGTTTTGTCGCACCAGAAGGAAAGCTGCAGCTGCGTGTCGTCGCCCTGCGGTTCGATTTTGTGCCATTGCTGCGGCTGGATGACCCATTCGCCGCTCTCGGGTGTGAGCAGGTGTTCGGAAACGGTGCTGCCGTCTTCATTCAGGCGGTAAAACTTCAGGCTGCCTGCCGAGACCTGCAGCCGCCCCCACGTGCCTTCCTGGGTGTTGTGCTGCGACAGAAAGCCAGCAGGAATGTCGGCGCTGCGCCAAACGGGCATTTCTTTGTAGCAAATCAGATTGTCGTTCATGGTGTCGTCCTTTGTGTAGAGAGTGAACAGGTTTTCAGGCTGCTTGAAAACGGCAAAGCGCCCAATCTTGGCGTATCAGTCCAATTCGTCGCTCAGTTTTTGCAAAAAGGCCAGCCGCTCGGCGCGGACGGCGCCGCTGTCGGCGGCGGCTTTGAGCGCGCAGCCGGGTTCGGCGCGGTGGCTGCAGTTGTGGAAGCGGCATTGTCCGGCCAGATGGCGCAGGTCGGGGAAATACTGCAGCAGCTCGGTGCGCTCCAGATGGTGCAGGCCGAATTCCTGCAGGCCGGGCGAGTCGATCAGCTTGCCGCCGTTGTCCAAATCGTAAAGACGGGCGTGGGTGGTGGTGTGGCGGCCGGAATCGAGCGCGGCGGAAATCTCGCCGGTGCGGGCGGCATCAAAACCGAGCAGGGCGTTGGCCAGCGTCGATTTGCCCATGCCGCTTTGGCCGAGCAGGATGGCGGTTTCGCCGGCCAGCAGCGGCTTGAGCGCATCGGCACCTTCCAGCGCGCATAAGGGCAGCAGCGGATAGCCCAAAGTTTGGTAGAAAGCCAGTTTTTCCAGCCAGGAGGCGCTTTGCGGCAGGTCGCTTTTATTGACGGCAATCAGCACGCGGATGTCGGCGGCTTCGGCGGCGAGTAGGGCGCGCTGCAGCAGCATTTCGCTGGGCGCGGGCACGGCGGCGGTTACTACCACCAGCAGGCTGACGTTGGCGGCAATCAGTTTCGAGCGGTAGGCGTCCTGCCGGTAGAGCAGGCTCTGGCGCGGCAGCAGCTCTTCGATAACCGCCTGCTCGCGGTTGAGCGGGGTAATGCGCACCCAATCGCCGCAGGCGAAATCAACCCGTTTGCCGCGCGTATTGGCTTCGTAAAGGCAGCCTGAAAGCGTGCGGACGCTGAAACGGCGGCCGTAGCTGGCGGTGATTTGGGCGGTGTTTTCGGTGTCGGACATGGAGAAACGGGTTTCAGGCTGCTTTTGGGTTTTCAGGCTGCTTTTAGGTGTTTCAGGCTGCTTTTAGGTGTTTCAGGCTGCCTGAAAGGGCGGGATGGCCGCATTCACACTTCGGTTTTGTTCGGCGTGAAGGTTTCCCATTTGTTGCAGGCGGGGCAGTGCCAGAAGAAAACCTGCGATTTGAAATTGCAGTTGCGGCAGCGGTACATCAGGCTTTTTTGGATTTGGCGGTCGATCACGTTGCGGATCATTTCGGCGTCTGCTTTCCACGACGGATGCAGCGAGGAGAGGCTCATGCTCAGCAGGCGGTAAACGCCGTTGAGGTCGGGGCGGGCGCGCACCAGTTCGAGCACGGTTTGGTTGGCGCGCTCTTCGCCGTAGAGCAGCAGCGATTTTTCGTAGATCAGCTGGGTCAGATCGAGCTGGGGAAAGGTTTTCATGTAGCCGATCAGGATGTCCAGCCCTTCGGCGGCCTTGCCCTGGGCGTCGAAAGCGTCGTACAGGCGCTCGCCGACCATGCTCAGATAGGCGTAGTTTTGTTTTTCGATGGCGCGGTAGGCGTCGGCGGCAGCCTGAAAATTGCCTGCTTTGTATTCGATGTCGCCCAAAATCATATTGGCGCGCGTGCATTTGGCATTGTATTCGAGCGCGATGGCAACGTGGCGGCGGGCGGTGTCGGCATCGGAGGCAAACAGCGCGGCCTGCGCGGTTTCGCAGTGGAACTGGGCGATTTCAAAGCGGTAGGTTTGTTCGTCGTGAGACAGCAAGAGTGCGGTTTCGGCGGCTTTTTCCCAGTCGCGGTCCTGCTGGTAGATGTTGAGCAGCACTTCACGCGCTTCTTTGGCCATGCGGGTGTTTTGCAGCGGCCGCACGGTTTCTTCGGCACGATCGACTAGACCGGCGTTTTGGAAGTCGAGTGCCAGCTCGTAGAGCACTCGGCTGCGCTGGTCGGCGTCAACATCGGGCGAATCGAGCAGGGATTTGTGCATCGAAATCGCCTTGTCGTTTTCGCCGCGCTGGCGGTAGAGCTTGCCGAGGGTCAGGTTGAGGCGGTAGGCGTCGGGGTGGCCGCCGGCGGCTTCTTCCAGATGCTGCGCGGCTTGGGCGCTGTTTCTGTCCACCAGCGCGTTCAGGCTGCGGTAGAAGCTGTCGGGCACCGATTTAGCCTGCTTGAGCACCGCCTTCATATCGACGCGGGCGGCAATCCAACCCATGGTGAAGAAAATCGGCTGCAGCAAAATGGCGGCAACCAGCGCCCATATCCAAATATCGTTTTCCATAGGGCGCGGCGTTTATTTTTTGTCGGCGGGGGCGGGGGCAGCCTGAACGGGGGCGGCGATATCTTCGCCGGAAAGGCGCGCGCTTTTATGCACTTCGGCGCGCAGGCGGCCGTTTTCCGCGCGCAGGCGCAGCAGGCGGCCGAACATGGCGAAAATGCCGAACAGCGCGCCGATAACGAAGCAGATAAACAGCACCACAATCATCGGCCATTCGATGTGCTCGCCTGGGACGTAATAAAACGGTACGCGCTGGACGTTGTTCAGCGCGATGATCAGGAAAAATACCAGAATAAGGATTTTGAGCAGGTTATAGACCAGTTTCATGTTCGGCTCCGTAGGCAGGGCGTCTTGCAGATGCGGGCGCGGCGGCGTCCGCGGTGTGATTGGCAACGGGCAGGCAGCCTGAAAACCGCTTTCAGGCTGCCTGCGGGCGCGTAAGTGTAAACGATTTGCGCTGTTTTTGATATGGTGCGCCGTTGTCTCTAACGGCGCGGAGTGTATAATCGCAGGCTTTTCCACACCGGCGCGCCGCCCGATTCGGCCGGCCGCGGCCGGATACACGAACCGACCAACAAGAAAGAACACAATCATGGCGCTGACTATGGACGATCGCGACGGCAAAATCTGGTACAACGGCAGCCTGGTGGATTGGCGCGAAGCCAAAACCCACGTGCTGACCCACACCCTGCACTACGGTATGGGCGTATTTGAAGGCGTACGCGCCTACGAAACGGCGCAGGGGCCGGCAATCTTCCGCCTGCAGGACCATACCGACCGTTTTTTCGATTCGGCCAAAATCGTCGGCATCAAACTGCCTTTCGATAAAGAAGCCATCAACCGCGCCCATCTGGAAGTGGTTAGAGCCAACGGCCTGAAGTCCTGCTATTTCCGCCCGATGGCGTTTTACGGCTCGGGCAAGCTCGGCATCGCCCCCAAAGCCGACGACGTGCAGGTTATCGTCGCCGCCTGGGCTTGGGGCGCCTATCTGGGCGAAGACGCCATCAAACACGGCATCCGCTGCAAAATCAGCAGCTTCAGCCGTCATCATCCCAACATCACCATGATTAAGGCCAAAGCCAACGGCAACTACATGAATTCCATCATGGCCAACAGCGAAGCGCAGCAAAGCGGTTTTGACGAAGCGATTTTGCTCGACTCGCAAGGCTATGTCGCCGAAGGCGCCGGCGAAAACATCTTCACCGTCCACCGCGGTCGCCTGTTTACGCCGGCGCTGGACGTGGCGCTGGACGGCATCACCCGCCGCACGGTAATCGAAATCGCCCGCGACATGCGGCTGGAAGTGGTGGAAAAACGCATCACCCGCGACGAACTCTATATTGCCGACGAAGTATTCTTCACCGGCACCGCCGCCGAAATCACGCCGATACGCGAAATTGACAACCGGCCGGTGGGCAGCGGCAGCCGCGGCGAAATCACCGCCCGCCTGCAGCAGCGCTTCTTCGATATCGTTGCCGGACGCGATGCCGAATATGCGCATCTGCTGACTTATGTTGTGTAAATCATACGAACGCGTATTCTGTTACCGCAGCTTTCAGGCAGCCTGAAAGCTGCGGTTTTTATTTGCATATCGGCGGTGCCGGTTTTTCAGGCTGCCTGAAAAGCGGGCGCCTGTTGGGCAAAGACGGGCGTTTTCCCTTATCAAACAGCATGATTTTCTTTACAATGCCCGCTTTATATTCAAGCTCTGTAAAGGTTGTTTTACCATGTCTATGCAAATTACCGACCTCTTGGCGTTCGGAGTCAAAAACAAAGCCTCCGACTTGCACATCTCGGCCGGCCTGCCGCCGATGATCCGTGTGAATGGCGACATCCGCCGCATCAATCTGCCGGAAATGAACGCGGAAGAAGTCGGCAATATGATCGCTTCAGTGATGAACGATTTGCAGCGCAAAAACTACCAGCAAAATCTGGAAACCGACTTTTCGTTCGAACTGCCCAATGTGGCGCGTTTCCGTGTGAACGCCTTTAATACCGAACGCGGTCCGGCTGCGGTATTCCGTACCATTCCGAGCAAAGTGCTGACGCTGGAAGAATTGAAAGCGCCGCGCATTTTCCAAAAAATCTCCGAATACCCGCGCGGCCTGGTACTGGTTACCGGCCCGACCGGTTCGGGTAAATCCACCACGCTGGCGGCGATGATCGACTACATCAACGACCGCATGCCCGCCCACATCCTGACCATCGAAGACCCGATCGAGTTTGTGCACCAGAGCAAAAAAGCCCTGATCAACCAGCGCGAACTGCACGAACACACCCACAGCTTCGCCAACGCCCTGCGCTCCGCCCTGCGTGAAGACCCGGACGTAATTCTGGTGGGTGAGATGCGTGACCCCGAAACCATCGGCCTGGCGCTGACCGCTGCCGAAACCGGCCACTTGGTATTCGCCACCCTGCACACCACCAGCGCCGCCAAAACCATCGACCGTATCATCGACGTATTCCCCGCCGGCGAAAAAGAGATGGTGCGCTCCATGCTTTCCGAATCGCTGCGCGCGGTAATCGCCCAAACCCTGCTGAAAACCAAAGACGGCAAAGGCCGTGTGGCCGCGCACGAAATCATGGTCGCCACCCCTGCGGTGCGCAACCTGATCCGCGAAAACAAGATCGCCCAGATGAATTCGGTGCTGCAAACCGGTCAGAACCACGGTATGCAGACACTCGACCAGTGCCTGCAGGACTTGGTACGCCGCGGCATGGTATCGCTGGCCGACGCCCGCGCCAAATCCGCCAACCCCGATATGATTTCCTGATTGAACCCGCAGCGAGGAGCAAGCTATGTCAGAAGCCAATCACGGCCAAGTCGCTTCCATGTTGGAAGGCTATGTGAACCAGATGAAAATCACCCCCGAGGCCGCCGGTTTGGGCAATACCTATGTTGCCCAAAAGGCCGCGATGGAAGAGGCGGGCGAAGGCCATTCCGCTTTCCGTCCGATCGAAAAACTGCACCCGCTGCTGGAAAAAATGGCCGCCGAGTGTGAAAAGCGCGGCGCTTCGGATATCTTTATCAGCACCGGTTTTCCGCCGTCCTTCAAAATCAACGGCGAATTGATCCCGGTGCCGCTCAAAGCGCTCACCCACATCGACACGCAGATTCTGGTGTACTCCACCATGACGCCCGAGCAGCGCGCCCGTTTCGACCAAGAATTGGAGCTGAACTACTCGGCCACTTCCAAAGACGGCGTGCGTTTCCGTGTCAACGCCTACCACGAGCAAGGCCGCATGGGCATGGTGTGGCGCCGCATCACCACCAAAATCATGACCGTGGACGATTTGCAGCTGCCGCAAGGTTTGAAAGAACTCGCCATGCAGCCGCGCGGCCTGATTATTCTGGCCGGTGCCACCGGTTCCGGTAAGTCCACATCGATGGCCGCCATGCTCGACTGGCGCAACAAACATTCCGCCGGCCACATCGTAACCATCGAAGACCCGGTCGAGTACATCCATTCGCCGATTAAAAGCATCTTCACCCAGCGCGAGCTCGGTATCGACACCAACAGCTGGGACATGGCCGTGCAGTCCGCGATGCGTCAGGCGCCGGACGTCGTCTGCGTGGGTGAGGTGCGTAACGAACACACCATGGAAAAAGCCATGCAGCTGGCGCAAACCGGCCACTTGGTATTCTTCACCATCCACGCCAACAACGCCGTGCAGGCCATCGAACGTATTCTCGGCTTCTACCCCGAAGAGCGCCACCAGCAGGTGCTGATGGACTTGGCCTTGAACGTGGTCAGCATCATCGGCCAGCGTCTGGCACGCCTTAAAGCCGGCGGCCGTACCGCGATTGTCGATTTGATGATCAACACCCCCGCCATGCAGGACCACATTTTCAAAGGCGAGCTGATGGAATGTATGGCGCTGATGAACCGCGCCGAGACCGACGGCATGCAGACTTTCGACCAAGACCTGTTCAAGCTCTACACCGAAGGCCGCATCACTTTCGACGAAGCCCTGCGCCAAGCCGAATCCGTCAACGACCTGCGCCTGCGCATCACCCTGTGGGAAGAGGGCAACGAAGCCACCCACATCTTCGAGCGCGTCAGCGATCTGGAAGTGCTGTAAACCCGCTTTCAGGCAGCCTGAAAACGCTAAACCTGCAACTTTGTAACGAAGTTGCAGGTTTTTCTTTGGGCACGGCAAAACCGCTGCGATGTTGGTCCGGCTACAGGCAGCCTGAAACGGCGGCCGATCGGTTTTCAGGCTGCCTTTGTGCCGGATGGTGCGCAGGTTTGGGCATGCAGGGCAAAAAAAGCAGCCTGAAAACTTTTCAGGCTGCTTTTGTGGGTTGCGAAACGGAATAAGCGTTTAGCCGTGCAGCGCGCGTTTGTCGGCGGCCAGGCAGGCTTCGTGGACGACTTCGGAGAGCGTCGGATGGGCGTGGATGATGCGGGCGATGTCTTCGCTGCTGGCGGAGAATTCAAGGCCGACAACGCCTTCGGCGATCAGTTCGCTCACCATCGGGCCGACCATGTGCACACCGAGAATGCGGTCGGTTTCGGCGTCGGCCAGCACTTTGACCGTGCCTTTGGCTTTGCCCAGACCGAGCGCGCGGCCGTTGGCGCCGAAGCCGGACGTGCCTTTTTTGTATTTGACGCCTTCGGCTTTGAGCTGCTCTTCGGTTTTGCCGACCCAGGCGATTTCGGGGTCGGTATAAATCACGAAAGGCACATTGTTGAAGTCGATATGCGGTTTCTGGCCGGCGATGCGCTCGGCCACGGCCACGCCTTCGTCGCTGGCTTTGTGCGCCAGCATCGGGCCGCGCACCACGTCGCCGATCGCCCAGACGTTGGGCAGGTTGGTGCGGCAGTCGCCGTCCACTTTGATAAAACCGCGCTCGTCTTTTTCCAGGCCGACGGCTTCGCCGTTCAGGCCGCTGGTATTGGGGATGCGGCCGATGGAAACGATGAGTTTGTCGAAGGTTTCGCTTTTCTTCTCGCCGTTTGCCAGCTCGAATTCAACTGTAACGCCTTTGGCATCGGATTTAATCTCACCGATTTTCACGCCCAGTTCGATGGCCAAGCCCTGCTCTTTGGTGAAGTATTTGAAGGCTTCTTTGGCGATTTGCTGGTCGGCGGCGGCCAGGAAGGTCGGCGCGGCTTCAAGAATGGTTACCTGCGAGCCGACGCGCTTCCACACCGAACCCATTTCCAAACCGATCACGCCAGAACCGATGATGCCGAGTTTTTTCGGCACTTCGGTCAGGTTCAGCGCGCCTTCGTTGTCCAGCACGTTTTTGTTGTCGATGGCAATCTGCGGCAGCGGGCGCGGCACGGAGCCGGTGGCGACAATCACGTTTTTGGCTTCGACTAAGGTTTTCTCGCCTTTGTTATCGACTTCGATTTGGTAGAGATCGCCGTTTTTGCCGACAAACGAACCTTTTCCGTGCAGGCTGGTAACTTTGTTTTTCTGGAACAAAAAGGCGATGCCGCCGGTGAGTTTGGTCACAATCGCGTCTTTGCGCTCGATCATTTTGGCGGCATCAAATTTCACGTCGCCGACGGTGATGCCGTGTTCGGCGAAATCGTGCTGCGCGGCGTGGAAGTGCTCGCTCGACTGCAGCAGAGCTTTGGACGGGATGCAGCCCACGTTCAGGCAGGTGCCGCCCAATGCGGGGGCGTCGCCTTTTTTGTTCACGCCCGCGTCGATGCAGGCGGTTTTGAAACCGAGTTGGGCGGCACGGATGGCGGCAACGTATCCGCCGGGGCCGGCGCCGATAACGACAACGTCGAATTGAGACATGGTGTTTTTCCTTTGCTTTGGTTGCTGGGTTGCGGGCAAAACCGCGGCTTTGCCCAAACCGCGCCATTTTAGCAGCCAAAGGCGCAAGCGTTAAGTTTTATCACTTGGAAAAAAGCGCCGGCGCAAACGCGCTGTTTCCCTGCCTTTCAGGCTGGCTTCGCGGCGGGGAAATTGTTAAGATTGGCCGGCCGCGCGGATGCAGGCAGCCTGAAAAACCGGCTGCGCCGCCGGCGCAAAAAACCATCAGAAAAACACGGAGAAACAGACATGAAAAACTTTGCAACTGCCGATTTGATCGACATCGCCCCCGATACCCCGTCCTGCGAAACCGATTTCAAAAGCTACGGCCTGCGCACCCGCTTTTGCGGCCGCATCCGCACCGTGCAATGCCGCAGCGACAACGGCCTGGTCAAACAGCTGGCCAACACTGCTTCCGACGGTGAAGTTTTGGTGGTGGACGGTGGCGGCCTGCGCTACAGCGCGCTGATGGGCGACATGATTGCCGAAGCCGCCGCGCGCAACGGCTGGGCGGGCGCGGTGATTTACGGCGTGATCCGCGACAGCGATGCCATCGGCCGCATGGATTTCGGCGTCAAAGCGCTGGGCACCAACCCGCGCAAAAGCGCCAAAGACGGGCGCGGCGCCACCGATACCGCCGTTGCCTTCGGCGGCGTCGTCTTTACCCCGGGCGCCTGGCTCTATAGCGACGAAGACGGCATCCTGGTGGCCGAACAGCCCTTTCAGGCTGCCTGAAACCCCAAAACCTGTTCCAAAACAACACACGAAAGGAAAACCAAATGATGAAAATCAGCAGCCAGTGGCTCGAAGGCCGCTGTTTCGTTGCCAGCAACGGCAGCGGCCACAGCGTAGTTATGGACGGCAGCGGCGGCGAAGCAGGCAGCCTGAAACGCGGCGTCAGCCCGATGGAAATGTTGCTGATGGGCGTGGCCGGCTGCTCCAGCATCGATGTGGTCGAAATCCTGAAAAAGCAGCGCCAGGACGTGCGCGACTGCATTGCCACCGTCGAAGGCGTGCGCGCGCCCACCGTGCCGCGCGTGTTCACCGAAATCCGCATCCATTTCAAAATCATCGGCGTCGGCGTCAAACCCGAGCAGGCCGAACGCGCGGTGCAGCTGTCCGCCGAAAAATATTGCTCGGCATCGATTATGCTGGGCAAGGCCGCCCAAGTCAGCCACAGCTTCGAGATAGTCGAAGCCGAAAACCAATAGCGAAAGCAGCCTGAAAACCTTTTCAGGCTGCCTTCTGCTGCCCGAACTTCCCGATAAGGAGCATACCGTGTCCCAATGGTCTTACTGGATGATTGCCGCCGCCGCCGTTTTTGTGCTCGAGCTGTTTGTCGGCACGGTGTATTTGCTGGTGCTGGCCGCCGCATTGGCGGGCACTTCGCTCTCGGTGCTGCTGTTCGGCATTCCGCTGCCCGCCGCGCTGGTGGTGGCTGCCGCGCTGTCCGGCGCCGGCGTGTATGCGGTGCACCGCAACCGCAGCGCCCACAAACCTGCCGACAGCAACGATTTGGACATCGGCCAGCCGGTCAGCGTGGAAGCTGTGCTGCCCAACGGCCATTGGCGGGTGTTTTACCGCGGCGCGCCGTGGGAAGCGAAAAACACCGGCAGCGCCGAACTGCAAGCCGGCGGCAGCGCCGAAATCTGCGGTAAAGAAGGCATCGTGCTGCTGGTTCGCAAGCGCTGAAATCTGTCTGTCCGGGCGCAAAGCAGCCTGAAAACCGCGTTTTCCCTTTTTTCACACTTTACACAGGAGCATGGATATGGAACTGTTACTCCCTTTGGTTATTTTGGGCGGCATCATCGTTCTCGGCTACAAAACGTTTAAAGTTGTGCCGCAGCAGGAAGCCTACGTTATCGAGCGGCTGGGCAAATTCCGCGCCGTACTCAATCCCGGGCTCAACACCCTGCTGCCCTTTCTCGACCGCGTGGCCTACCGCCACTCGCTCAAAGAAATCCCGCTGGATGTGCCCAGCCAGGTGTGCATCACCCGCGACAACACCCAGCTCACCGTGGACGGCATCATCTATTTCCAAGTAACCGACCCCAAGCTCGCGTCCTACGGCTCAAGCAACTACATCATGGCCATCACCCAGCTGGCGCAAACCACATTGCGCTCGGTGATCGGCCGCATGGAATTGGACAAAACCTTTGAAGAGCGCGACGAAATCAACCGCATCGTTGTCGCTGCGCTCGACGAAGCGGCGGTATCGTGGGGCGTGAAAGTGCTGCGCTACGAAATCAAAGACCTGGTGCCGCCGCAGGAAATCCTGCGCGCCATGCAGGCGCAGATCACCGCCGAGCGCGAAAAACGCGCCCGCATCGCCGAATCCGAAGGCCGCAAAATCGAGCAGATCAACCTGGCCAGCGGCGAGCGTGAAGCCGCCATCCAGCAGTCCGAAGGCGAAGCGCAGGCCGCCATCAACGCTTCCAACGGCGAAAAAGTCGCCCGCATCAACCATGCACAGGGCGAAGCCGAAGCGCTGCGGCTGGTGGCCGAAGCCAATGCCGACGCCATCCGCAAAATCGCCGAAGCGCTGCAGCAGCCCGGCGGCAGCGAAGCGGTCAATCTGAAAGTGGCCGAACAATACGTTGCCGCCTTCGGCAAGCTCGCCAAAGAAGGCAACACCCTGATTATGCCGGCCAATGTAGCCGAACTCGGCAGCCTGGTCGCCGCCGGCCTGTCCATCGTCAAAAAAGGCGCGCCGCAAAACGGCAGCGGCAGTTAAACCGAATCAAACCGCAAACCATGAGAAAGCAGCCTGAAAACATGAAAAACTACCGCCCTTATCTCGGAACCTTAATCTGCATCGGTCTGGCCGTTTGGTTTTTCACCATGAAGATGTTCGGCTTTATGCTGCTGCTGTTTTTGCCGCCGCTGCTGCTTACCCGCGCCGTGAAATGGTGGAAGGCGCGGCGCGATCCGCAGGCGAAGAAGCTCGAGCGCTTCCGGCTGGTGGCCTGGACGGCCGCCATTGTTTTCATTCTCGGCGTGAACTGGCAGTACCAGCGCGAAGCCCGCAGCGAGATGGCTGCCATTGCCGCCGCTATCGAGCGTTATCACGCGCAGCACGGCAGCTATCCCCAAGCCCTGGCCGATGCCGGTTTCCATACAAACAAAAGTTTTGAAATACGCTACGGCTATCAAAAAGATACCCAAAAACATTTTCTGCTGTACAAAGATCCGCTGCTGCCCTTTGAGTTTTACAGCTACGATTTCGAGCACCACCGCTGGCTGCAGGACAACGGCGAGCCGCTGAGTAATTAAGTGCACCACCCTATTGTTGGCAGCCTGAAAAACCTTTTCAGGCTGCTTTAATCAGGAACCGCGAATATGCAGAATAAGCACACCGCTTTGGTCTGCACCCTGCTGCTGGGGCTGTCCGCCTGCACGCAGGAGCACACCGCAACGGCGGCTGCAGCCGCATCTGCCCCCGCGCCGGCCGTGCTGCTGGAAAGCCGGTATTTGGAAAGCCGGCTGAGCGGTGAAGCGTCGGAAACGGAATCGGCGCAGTCGGCGGCTTTTGCCGAACTCTTGGCCGGCGGCCGCGCTGATGCTTTCACCGCACTGTTTGCCCAAGCCCGCCATCCGGCCGGCAAAGCCTACGCCCTGATCGGCCTGCACCAAACCGATCCCACCGCCTATGCGCGGCTGAAAAACGACTGGCCGGCGGCAGAAGAAATTACCGTGCTCGCCGGCGATCTTGCCTTGGACTACCGTGCCGCCGAGCTGTTTCCCGCCATTGAAGACGGCCGTCTGCTGCGCTTTATCAACGAACCCCGCCCCCACGGCGATGCAGACGCGCTGCTGCCGACGTTTGCCGACAGGCAGCCTGAAAACCCAAACACACCATGAACCGCAAAACCCTTGCCATCAAAACCGGCAAAGCCCTGCTGTGGCTTGCCGTTTTCTTTGCAGCCAGCCTGGTTGCCGACTGGTGGCGCCGTCCCAACCCGCCCGCCAATGCCGCCGACCTGCCGCTGCATACGCTTTCCGGCCGCGACACCACCCTGCGCCAAAGCAGCAGCGGTCAAACGCTGGTGCTGTATTTCTGGGGATCGTGGTGCGGCATCTGCCGCCGCACGTCGCCCGCCATCGAGCAGTTGCGCGCCGACGGCGTGCCGGTTATCGGCGTTGCCATGCAATCGGGCAGCGATGCCGATATCGGCCGCTACCTTGCCGGGCACGGCTGGCATTTCGACACGGTAAACGACAGCGGCACGCTGGCGCGGCAATGGCAGGTGCGCGCGGTGCCGACGGTGGTCTTAGTGCGCAACGGCCGCATCGTCCACAGCACCAGCGGCATCGCCAGCTACTACGGCTTGAAAAGCCGCATCCGGCTGGCAGACTGGAAAGACGGCTGAAACGGCGGATTTAGCGTTTTAGCTTCGCAACTCCGCTACACTACGCAGGCTGCCTGCGGATCAAGGCAGCCTGAAAACCATCCGCGCTGTGCGCCCAAACAAAATCTGCATAACAAAAGGCAGCCTGAAACTTTCAGGCTGCCTTTTGCTTGACTTTCCGGCGCGGACTTTACGCGCGGCGGTTCGAGCCCTGCACCATATCCAGCAGAAACAGGCGGCAGTCGAGCTTGCCGTTATAGAGCGGGATTTTGCGCTTGGGCGACAGGCGCATCAGTTTGGGCATATCGCGGTCGCTGCTGAACATGCCGATCTGCCAGCCGGCGTAATGCTGTTTGAGCCAGCTTCCGAGCTGCGGATAGAGCGCGTGCAGAGCCTGGATTTCCGCCAGCCGCACGCCGTAGGGCGGGTTGGACAGCATCAGGCCACCTTCGCCATTGGGGCGCTGGGCAAGGGCGTCGCCGCGGCGCACGGCAATGACGTCGGACAACTGCGCCGCTTCGATATTGGCCAGCGCATGGCGCACCGCCTGCTGGTCGATATCGGATGCGGCCAGCGGCGCCGGTGCGGGGCGGACGGCATCCTGCGCTTCAGTCTGCAAACGCTGCCACAGCGCGGCATCAAAGCCGCGCAGCCGCTCGAAAGCGAAACGGCGCAACAGGCCGGGGGCGCGGTTTTGCGCGATCCACGCCGCTTCGACGGCGATGGTTCCGCTGCCGCAAAACGGGTCTTGAAAGGGCTGCGAGCCGTCGTAGCCGGCCAGAAGCAGCAGGCCGGCCGCCAGGTTTTCGCGCAGCGGCGCGGCGCCGGTTTCGCGCCGGTAGCCGCGTTTGAACAGCGCTTCGCCGCTGGTATCGACAAACAGCAGAGCCTGCTGCTCGTCCAAAAACACATGCACGCGCACATCGGGCGCGCCTTTATCAACGCTGGGGCGACTGCCCGTGGCGTCGCGAAAGCGGTCGCACAGCGCGTCTTTCACTTTCAGCGCGGTAAATTCCAGGCTTTTCACCCGCGGCCGCTTGCCTTCGATCTGCACTTTGAAGGTCTGGCCGACGTCGAACCAGGCCGGCCAGTCGGTTTCTCGGGCGAGACGGTACACATCGTGCTCGCTGCGGTAGCTGCCGGCGGCCAGCTGCAGCAGCACGCGGCCGGCGGTGCGGGCGTGCAGGTTGATGCGGTACACGGTTTTCAGGCTGCCTTGGCAGCGCACGCCGCCGTCGAGCGCTGCGGTTTTTTCGGCGCCGAGCGCGGACAATTCCTGCGCCAGCACGGCTTCCAGGCCGCGCGGGCAGCTGATAAATAGGGGATAGCTGTTCATAAGGGTCTTTCAAAAGGCGGAAAAGTTTTCAGGCTGCCCTGATGTTTCAGGCAGCCTGAAAAACTGTTGGTGCGGGCACTCAATCCCAATAGCGGTAACGGCGGTGGCGTCGCGGCGGCGGCGGGTAAACCACCGGCGGTGCTTCCTGATAGATCACCGTGGTGCCCGGCGGGGCATGGACGTGGACGGTTTTATTGACGGTGGTACGGCTTTCCACCGGCAGATCGAGCACCGCCACGCGGCCGTCGGGCGTTTCGGCGTACATGCAGCCGCCCAAAAGCATCAGGGCGGGCAGAAAAAGGAAGCGGCGCATATCGTTATCCTTTTTTCTGGGGTTTGGCAGCGGCAGACGCTTTTCAGGCTGCCTTTGCCGTGCGTTAGAAAGTAAAGGTGCTTTTTTTCTTCGGCCGTTTTTCGTCGAGATAGGCGGTCATGGTGTCGAACAGCACTTTTTCGCTGAAATCGTCGCCTTCGCGGCGGATCAGGCGGCAGCGCTGGACGGGGGCGTGGCCGGTAACCACCACCATGCGGCCGGTTTTGCTCAGGCGCTCGCGCAGGCCTTCGGGCAGTTCGCGCAGGGCGCCGCCAACGTAGATGGCGTCGTAGCTTTCGCCGTTTTTCATCAGGCCGTCGCCGTGGCGCAGTTCGATGTTTTTATAGCCGAGTTTTTCCAGCACGCGGCGGGCGGCATCCAGCTGGGTTTCGTCCATGTCGTAGCTGTGGACGCGGCCGCCGAGCGTGGCGAGTAAGGCGGTGGCATAGCCGGAGCCGGTGCCGATTTCGAGCACGCGGTCGTCTTTGCCCAATTCCAGCCCCTGCACCATGCGGGCGACGATTTTCGGCTCCAGCATCATGCTGCCGTTGGGCAGGGTCAGGGCGGTGTCGGCATAGGCGTAGCCGCGCTGGTCGGGCTGGACGAACTCTTCGCGCGGGATGTTGTCCAGCGCGTCCAAAAGGTCGAAATCCAATACGTCCCACGGGCGGATCTGCTGTTCCACCATATTAAAACGGGCTTTGTCGAAATCCATATCCGGCTCACAGTGTGAAAGAAAAAACGGCGCGATTATAGCGGTTTTGCGCCGCCTTTAACAGTAATTAACGCGGCGGCGCACAGCGCGAAACAGGCAGCCTGAAAAGTGTTTCAGGCTGCCTGCGGGTTTGGCCGGCTCAAGGTTATATGTTGACGCCGTAGTTTTTCGCCAAGGGGCCGAGACCACCTTTGAAACCCTGGCCGATGGCGCGGAATTTCCATTCGCCGTTGTGGCGGTACACTTCGCCGAAAATCATCGCAGTTTCCACCGAAGCGTCTTCCGATAGGTCGAAACGCGCCACTTCGACATTGGTGTCGGCGTTTACGCAGCGGATAAAGGCGCTGGATACCTGGCCGAAGTTTTGGTTGCGCTGCTCGGCTTCGTGGATGGTTACGGTTACGGCGATTTTTTCCACGTCGGCAGGAACCTGGTCGAGATTGATGATGATGCTTTCATCGTCGCCGTCGCCTTCGCCGGTGCGGTTGTCGCCGGTGTGTTCCACCGAGCCGTCGACCGATTTGGTCTGGTTGTAGAAGATGAAGTCGGCATCGGAGCGGACTTTGCCCGAAGCGTTGAGCAGGAAGGCGCTGCCGTCCAAGTCAAACGCTGCGCCGTCGGTGGCACGCACGTCCCAACCCAAGCCGATCAGCATTTTTTTCATGCCCGGTGCTTCTTTGCTCAAGCTGACGTTGCCGCCTTTTTGCAAACTGATTGCCATAAATGTCTCCTGTCGGTTGTGAAAAAGCGCGAAGCCGCGCGCTGCGGATTATAAGGCCGAACGGCGCTTTTGCAACGGGAAAAACACGCCGGACGGCGTTTTTGCCACAGCAAAAGGCAGCCTGAAAGTTTCAGGCTGCCTGCGGGGCTTTCAGGCTGCCGGCAGGGCGGCCAAAAATCCCAGCATGCGGCGGGCGCTTGCACTAAAATACGCGCCCTGCCGCGGGGCGCGCGATGTCCGTGCCGCCGTTGCAGGCAGCCTGAAAAATTTTGCCATGCTCACCGAACTCGAAAAAAACGCCATCCGCGACCACTACCGCACCCTGGCCGACAACCTGCCCAATTTCCGCCCGCGCGCCGCCCAGCGCGAGATGATTGCGGCGGTGGCCAACGCTTTTTCGCGCACCCTGACCGCCGAGGGCGGGGCAGGGCAGCCTGAAAACGGCGAGGCGCCCCGTCGCGAGGGCGAGAGCATTGTGGTGGTGGAAGGGCCGACCGGCGTCGGCAAGTCGCTGGCCTATCTGTTGGCCGGCGGCATTATGGCGCAGACGCGCGGCAAGCGGCTGGTGGTCTCCAGCGCCACCGTCGCCTTGCAGGAGCAGCTGGTCGGCCGCGATTTGCCCTTTGTGGTGGCCAACAGCGGGCTGGAATTGAGCTTCGCACTGGCCAAAGGGCGCGGCCGCTATCTCTGCCCCTACCGGCTCTACCAGCTGACGCAGAACAACGCCCAGCAGAGCCTGGCCGGTTTTGAAGCGCCGGCGGTGCTGTGGGACAAAAAACCGAAGCCGGAAGATTTGGCGCTGCTGCACGACATTGCCGAGCGTTTTTCCCGCCGTGAATTTAACGGCGATCGCGACGAGTGGCCGGATAAAATCGACGATGCGCTATGGCAGAAAGTGAGCAACGACAACCACGGCTGCCTGAAATCCGCCTGCCCAAACCGCGCCGAATGCCCGTTTTATCTGGCGCGCGACACGCTGGACAAGGCCGATGTGGTGGTGGCCAACCACGATTTGCTGATGGTGGACATCAATATGGGCGGCGGCGTGATTCTGCCGGCGCCGGAAAACAGTTTCTACTGCATCGACGAAGCCCACCACCTGCCGAAAAAGGCGCTCAACCAGTTTGCCGCCGAGCATTCGTGGCTGCAGGCGGTGTGGCTGGCGGAAAAACTGCCGCAGCAGAGCAGCAAAATCGCCGCGCTGTGCGACAAAGACGAATTGGCGATGCTGGCCGACGAAGCGGCGGAAGGGTTGCTCGAAGCGCTCAACGAATGGCAGTTCCATCTGACAGACGAGCCGGATTTGCAGGACAAGGGCGACGGCCGTGAAAGCGTGTGGCTGTGGGAAGACGGCGAAATTCCCGAGCATCTGCAGACGCTGGTGTCCAACAGCCACATCTGCGCGCAGGCGCTGCTCAAGCACGTTTGCAGCCTGCGCGACGCCCTGGCCGCCGCCCGCCGCGACAAGGAACAAAACGCCGCCCAAATCGACCGTACCGCCAGCGAGTTCGGCGTTTTCGTCGCCCGCGCCGAGCAGGTGGCGGCGGTGTGGGAGTTGCTGGCCGCCACCCGCAGCGACGACAAAGAAGCGCCGCTGGCCAAGTGGATTGCCTGCCGCCGCGACGACAAGGCCGACTGGATATTTCACGCCAGCCCCATCAGCAGCGCGTCGGCGCTGGCCAACGGCCTGTGGCGGCGGGCGGCAGGCGCGCTGCTGACATCGGCGACTTTGCAGTCGCTGGGCAGCTTCGATCTGCTGCTGCGCCAAACCGGCTTGAGCTGGCTGCCGCAAACCACCACGCTGGCGCTGCAAAGCCCCTTTGATTTTGCCAAGCAGGGCGAACTGTATCTGCCGCCGCTGGCCGCCAACCCGAAGAATCCCGCCGCCCATACCGACGAAATCGTCGCCTGGCTGCCCAAGCTTATCAGCGACAGCGAAGCGGTGGGCACACTGGTGCTGTTTTCCTCGCGCAAGCAGATGCAGGAAGTGGCTTTCAGGCTGCCTGAAAGTTATCTGCCGCTGCTGTTGGTGCAGGGCGAGCAGTCGAAAGCCTCGCTTCTGGCGCAGCACCGCGAAGCGCTTTCCGCCGGACGACCGAGCATTATTTTCGGGCTCGACAGCTTTGCCGAAGGGCTGGACTTGCCGGGCGAAGCCTGCGTGCACGTGATTATCGCCAAGCTGCCCTTTGCCATGCCCGACAATCCCATCGAGAAAACCCAAAGCCGCTGGATCGAGCAGCGCGGCGGCCGGCCGTTTATCGAAATCACCGTGCCCGAAGCCAGCATCAAGCTGATTCAGGCCGTCGGCCGGCTGATTCGCACCGAACAGGACTACGGCCGCATCACCATACTCGACTCGCGCATCAAAACCCAGCAGTACGGCCGCCAGATGCTCGCCTGCCTGCCGCCGTTCAAACGCATAGGCTAGGGCGGTGTTCTGCTGGCGGGCAGCCTGAAAGTTGGGCTTTCTGCCAAACCTTCAGGCTGCCTTGCCGTTGCCGGTTTTGCCCCATACAAAAGCAGCCTGAAAACCGTTTGACAGGTTTTCAGGCTGCTTTTTGAGTTTGCGCTGCAGATTAGGCGGCGGCAGGTACCACGGCAACGGTGATATTGGCAACGGCATCGGCGTGCAGCGCCACTTCCACTTCGTATTCGCCAACCGCTTTGAGCGGGCCGTCCGGCAGGCGGACGTTGGCTTTAACGGCTTCTACGCCGGCGGCAACGATGGCGGCGGCGATGTCGGCATTGGTTACGGAACCGAACAGACGGCCGTCCACGCCAGCTTTCTGGGCGATGGTGATGGTTTGGCCGTCGAGTTTCTGCTGGCGAGCCTGAGCGTCGGCCAGAGCCGCTGCCTGTTTGGCTTCCAGTTCGGCGCGGCGCGCTTCAAACTCTTTCAGGCTGGCTTCGGTCGCGCGTTTGGCTTTGCCTTGCGGGATCAGAAAGTTGCGGGCATAACCGTTTTTCACGGTTACTACGTCGCCAAGGCTGCCCAAAGCTGCGATTCTTTCCAGAAGGATAATTTGCATGGTTCGGACTCCTGATTATTTGTGTTGGTCGGTGTAGGGCAGCAAGGCCAGGAAACGGGCGCGTTTCACGGCTACGGCCAGCTGGCGCTGGTAGTGGGCTTTGGTGCCGGTGATGCGGGCGGGGATGATTTTGCCGTTTTCGGTGATGAAGTCTTTCAGCAATTCAACCTGTTTGTAATCCACTTCTTGGATTTTTTCTGCCGTAAAGCGGCAGTATTTTCTGCGTTTGAATGTTTGACGAGCCATTGTCGTTAACCTTTATGTGTTTGAATATGTTGGATGCGCAACACGGGGTAATGGGTTTTCAGGCTGCGTTGTGCGAGAAATCCCGCCACGTCCACCTGTTCGCCCTCGCGGTGCTGCCATGCTTGGGCGTCCGAGCCGATGATTTTGCCGGCCAGTTCGAATTTGGCCAGATAGGGCAAGCCGTTGTCCTGCTGCCAGGATTCGTGGCTGAGCACCACATCCAGCACCGGCACGCCGGCGGGGGTGTAGCGCAGGGCGCCGACTTTGTGTAAAACCGCGCTCAGACGGAAAGTATTTTCCAAATCAGGCTTCTGCGCTTTCGTCAGCAGCGGGAGCTGCGGTTTCGCCGTTCAGCAGGTTTTTGGATTTTTCTTCTTTCATCATCGGAGAAGCCTCGGTAACGGCGGCTTTCTTTTGGATGGTCAGATGGCGCAGTACCGCGTCGTTGAAGCGGAAGGCGGTTTCCAGCTCTTCCAAAACGGCGGGGGTGGTTTCGATGTTCATCAGAACATAGTGCGCTTTGTGGATTTTGTTGATGGGGTAGGCCAGCTGGCGGCGGCCCCAGTCTTCCAAGCGGTGGATTTTGCCCTGATTTTCGCTGATCAGGGTTTTGTAGCGTTCGATCATCGCAGGCACTTGCTCGCTCTGGTCAGGATGAACGATAAACACGATCTCATAATGACGCATGTTGTCTCCTTACGGTTTAAAAACAGCCTTCAGCCATGCGGGCGCGTGAAGGCAAGGTTGGCAAAGCCGCGCATTATAGTCCGTGCGTTTGCGGCGGGCAAGTTTTGCGTGGTTTTTCAGGCAGCCTGAAGGGGTTTCAGGCTGCTTTGGGCGTTTGGAAGACGGCTGCAGGCTTTGCCGCTGCGTTTCAGGCTGCCTGTTTAATGCTGGCAGCCGGCGCAGAAGAAAGTGCCGCGCTGGCCGAGTACGGTTTTTTCAACGGGGGCGCCGCAGCGCGGGCAGACCTGCCCCTGGCGGCCGTAAACGGCGTATTCCTGCTGGAAATAGCCGCTGTGGCCGCTGCTGTCGGTGAAGTCGCGCAGGGTGCTGCCGCCGGCGGCGATGGCGCGGGCGAGCACGGTTTTGATGCAGCCGGCCAATATTTCACATTCTTCGGCGCTTAAGGAATTGGCGGTGCGGTCGGGGCGGATGCCGGCGGCAAACAGGCTTTCGTTGGCGTAGATATTGCCGACGCCGACGACCACGGCGTTGTCCATCAGCGCGGTTTTGACCGGCCGTTTCAGGCTGCCCAGCTTTTGGTGCAGATAGCTGCCGTCAAATTCGTCCGTCAGCGGCTCCGGCCCCAGCTCGGCGAGCAGCGGGTGGTGTTCGGCGGCGCCGGCAAACCACAGCACCAGGCCGAAACGGCGCGGGTCGCGGTAGCGCAGCACGGTGCCGTCGCTAAAGGCGATGTCCAGATGGTCGTGCTTTTGCGGCTTGGGGTGCGGTGCATCGGGCAGCAGGATTTTCAGGCTGCCCGACATGCCCAGATGGATCAGCAGCACGCCGGTGGCAAAACGGATCAGCAGGTATTTGGCGCGGCGGCTGCATTCGAGCACCGTTTCGCCGGTTAGTGTGGCGCCGAGTGTTTCGGGGACAGGCTGGCGCAGCTTGGCCTGGCGCACGGTAACAGCGGCGACGCTGCGCCCTTCGATATGCGGCGCAACGCCGCGCAGCACGGTTTCGACTTCCGGCAGTTCTGGCATGGTTTTCTTTCTGGTTAAATGGTACGGGCAAAAGCAAAACCGGCTTTCAGGCTGCTTTCGGATGTGCATTGATACGGGCGGCACAGGCAGCCTGAAAGCTAAAAAACGCGCGGAACAAGATTTCAGGCTGCCTGCCTTGCCCTTATTGTAACAAGCGCGGCGGGCGGGGAAGAAACCGCGGTGCGCTTGGCGGCGGGGTGGAAAGACTTTTCAGGCTGCTTTTGCCGGCGATGGTGGCGACGGCTGCGGCTTATGTTAAAGTAGCGCCTTTTTCGCCGAGCCCTTGTGAGGATATGCCCATGCCTGCTTCCCGCCGATATTTGAAACCTGCCTGCCTGATGCTGCTGCTGGCGTTTTCAGGCAGCCTGAAAGCCCAAACTGCCGACAGCGGCGAGAAGGTTTACCGGCCGTCGGTAAAAGTCCGCTATTCCGAGGAGGAAAAGGCGGCTGAAGTGGCGCGGCGCGGTGCGATTGTTGATCACACCCAATATCTGTTTGCGCTGCTGTCGGCCGAAATCGCGCTGAACAAAGGCGACATTACCAGCGCCATCGGCACCTATCTGCATGTGCTGCGCGAAACACACGACCCGCAGGTGGCCGAACGGGCGATGGAATTGTCGATTTCCGTGCGCGCCTATCCGGTGGCCGACGCGGTGTACAAAAAATGGCTGGAAACCAAGCCGGAAGCCACGCCGGAGCACCGCCGTCTGACTTGGATCCACGCGCTCTCGCAAGGCGAGTGGGACGCCGTGCTGGCCGGCATGCCGCAGGTGATGGAAGAGGCCGGTGAAGAGCGGCGGCCGAAACTTTTTGTACTGTTGACGCAGATGGGCGCCGCTAATCCCGACCTGTTGGCCAAAGGCGGCGATGCCGTTGCCAAAACCGTGAGCCGTTACGACACCCTGCCCGAGGCGCTGATTGCCGATCTGCTGTTTCACAGCGATGCCAAAGGCAAAGAGCAGGCGGCGGCGGATTTGAAAAAGCTGTCCGCGCTTGACGTGCCGCCGGCGCTGTTTGCCGTGATCGATGCCGTGGCGCGTATCAACGGCGAGCCGTTTAAAAAGTTTTTCGACGGCGCGGAAAAGCAGGAATTGAAACGCGAATGGCGTCTGCTGGAAGTGGACGTGCTGACCCGCAGCGGCGATTACGCCAAAGCCAACCGCCGTCTGCAAAAGCTGCTGGGCGACGCGCCCAGCGCCCAGCTTTATCTTCAGGCTGCCGGTTTGGCCAAAGAGCGCAAAAGCCCGATGAACACCGTGCTGGGCTATATCGAAAAAGCCTACCAGAGCGGCACCGACGAAGAAAAATCCCGCGCCGCGCTGCTGGCTTCGACCATGCTGTGGGGCGAAGACCGCTATGTTGAGGCGGAAAAATGGGCGAAAAAAATCACCAACCGCGAATACCGTTTCGACCGCGCCGTGCTGCTGGCCAATCTGGCCGGCTCGCAAAAACAGTGGCCGCGCGTCAAACTGCTGGTGCAGCAGGCCAAGAAAATGCCCGAAAAGAGCGGCCGTTTCTTTGAAGCCAAAGACTTGGACGGTGCCTATATCTCCGCCGTCAGCGAATCGCAGCCGCCGGCGCAGGCCGTGAAGACGCTGGGCACCCTGATTGCCCAGGCCGAGCGCGACCGCCCGGGCACCGAGCGCAACCGCTATCTGGGCATGCTGCTGCTGCAGCGCGGCCTGATTTACAGCGACAAGCTCAAGCAAAACGCCAAAGCCATCGCCGATTTCCGCCGCAATCTCGAACTCAACCCCGGCAGCGCCGAAGCGCAAAACTCGCTCGGTTACACCCTGCTCGAAAGTGGCACGGGCAATGTGGACGAAGCCTTCAAGCTGATCCAGAGCGCCTACCGCCAGCGTCCCGACAGCGTGGAAATCAACGACAGTATGGGCTGGGCTTACTTCAAAAAAGGCGATGCCGAAAACGCGCTGCCCTATCTGGAATACGCCTACCGCAACAAAAAAGACCCCGAAGTTGCCGCCCATTTGGGCGAGGCTTATTGGGCGCTGGAGCAAAAAGAGCGCGCCCGCGAAGTATGGCGCGAAGGCTGGCAGAAAGATTCCAAACACGCCGTGTTGGCCGCCGTGCTGAAAAAATACGGCATCGTTTTCAAATAAACCGCCGTCCGCCTGCGCCCGCCGTCTGCCGAGCCGGTGGGCGTTTTCCCGCCTTCTTTGGCGGCTGATTAACCGTTTTCCCGCATTTTGTTTTTTCCAAACCTGTTTGCCGTCTCGCGTGCAAGGTTCGCCGTGCCAAAGACGGCAGACAGGTTTTCAGGCTGCCTGAAATGTCCTTTATCCGTTCCAAACAAGCCATTGCGGTGGCCGTGCTGCTGCTGGCCTTTGCCGGCGTGAAAACCGCCGCCGTGCTGTGGTGGCAGAACAGCCGCAGCGCCGAAGCTGCCGCCCAGCCGGTGGCCGCCTGCCGCGTTGAAGCCGGCGGCTGCCCCTTTCTCGGCAGCGCCCGTTTCCGCCTTGAAGGCGTGGGCGACGGCAAAGCGCCGTTTGCCATCCGCGCCGAGGGTGTGCCCGACAACATCGGCAGCGTCAGCGCGTCTTTCCGCATGGACGGCATGGATATGGGTTTCAACCGTTTTGATTTGGTGCGCAACGGCCGCGGCCGCTGGCAGCTCGACAACGCCCGCCTGCCCTTCTGCGTGGCCGGCCGCCACGACTGGATCGTCGAATGGAGCGCCGACGGCCGCCGTTTTCAGGCTGCTTTTAGTACTAAGCCTTAGGGTGGGCAATCAGCGTTCTTCAAACTGCCTAAAAGCAGCCTGAAACCGCCGACATGGTTTTCAGGCTGCTTTATTTGTGTGGTTTGTTTTCAGGTCGCTGTGATGGTGGTGCGGCGCAGGCAGCCTGAAAACGTGAAAACCGGCAGCGAGCCGGTTTTTTCTCCCGCCTGAGGCGGAAGAGGGCTAGGGCGGTGCGCTGCGGAAATATCGGCAGATACCTGCGGAAAAAGCAGTTCTGCGAACTTACCACCCCCACCCCGCCCCTCCTCCGCGCTTGAGGTGCAGGGGAGGGGGAGAAACGCTGTTTCAGACAACCTTACAGGCAGCCTGAAAGCCGGATAGTGCGGCAAAACGGTAAAAAAGCAGCCTGAAAATGGTTTTCAGGCTGCCTTGGTGTTGGCAAGGGTTCTTAAATCACGCCCAAGCGGTCAATACATGCCTTCGCGCTCTTCGCGGGTACTGATGTAGATGTTTTTCACCTGGGTGTAGGCGCCGAGCATCATTTTGTGGGTTTCGCGGCCGATGCCGGAGGTTTTGTAGCCGCCAAAGGGCGCGCCGGCGGGCAGGCGGTTGTAGCAGTTGATCCACACGCGGCCGGTTTCCAGCGCGCGGGAAACGCGCAGGCAGCGGTTGATGTCGCGGCTCCATACCGCTCCGCCCAGGCCGTAGTCGCTGTCGTTGGCCATGGCGATGACTTCTTCTTCGGTTTTGAATTTGATTACGGTGGCCACCGGGCCGAAGATTTCTTCCTGCGCCACGCGGGCGGTGTTGTCTTTGGCTTCGATCAGGGTGGGTTCGATAAATTCGCCTTTGCCCAATTCGCCTTCAACCTTTTTGCCGCCGGTGATGATGCGGCAGCCTTCCTGTTCGCCGATTTTTATGTATTTCAGAATGGTGTCGAGCTGGCCGGCACTCACTTGGGCGCCCATCTGGGTGTCGTCTTCCCACGGCAGGCCGACTTTGACTTTTTTGAACTCTTCAGCCAGCGCGGCGACGAATTTATCGTAAATGCCTTCCTGCACGAAGATGCGCGAGCCGGCGCAGCACACCTGGCCTTGGTTGAACAGAATGCCTTTTTGCGCACCTTCGAGGGCTTTGTCAAAGGGCATGTCGTCGAAGAAGATATTGGCCGACTTGCCGCCCAGTTCGAGCGTGGCGGGAATCAGCATTTCGGCGGCGGCGATGCCGATGTGGCGGCCGACTTCGGTGGAGCCGGTAAAGGCCAGCTTGCTGAAGCCTTTGTGGCGCAGCATGTATTCGCCGGACTTGCTGCCGCGGCCGGTGATGATGTTGAGTACGCCTTTGGGCAGCAGGTGGTTCACTTTCTGGGCGAAAGAGAGCAGGCTCAGCGAGGTGCTGGACGAGGGGTGGATAACGATGGTGCAGCCGGCGGCGAGCGCGGGGGCGATTTTCCAGGCGGCCATCAGGAAGGGGAAGTTCCACGGAATGATTTGGCCGACCACGCCGATGGGCTCGCGCAACACGATGGACAGGTCTTCTTCATCAAGCTGGTTGGCGGTGCCTTCTTCGCCGCGGATCACGCCGGCGAAATAGCGGAAATGGTCGGCAGACAGGGCGATGTCGGCGGCGCGGGTTTCGCGGATGGGTTTGCCGTTGTCCAGCGTTTCCTGCAGGGCGAAGAGTTCGAGGTTTTCTTCAATGACTTCGGCGATTTTAATCAGCAGCGCGGCGCGCTCGGCGGCGGTGCTGTTTTTCCAGCTTTTAAAGGCTTCCTGCGCGGCTTTGACGGCGGCATCGACGTCGGCTTCGCTGGCGTCGGTAAATTTGGCCAGCACTTCGCCGGTGGCGGGGTTGTAGGATTCCAGCAGATTGGCCGGTTTGGTCCATTCGCCGTTGATCAGCAAGCCGTATTCTTTGTCGAACACATTCAGATTTTTTGCCATGATGTTTCTCCTGTGGGTTGGGCGGCGGCCGCCGCAAACTGCCGGCAGAGAAATTCTGCCTGCCACTTCAGGGTATTGCGTTTTGCTGCGCGTTGCAAGTACTTCGCGTTTGCGTTTTGCATTGCTGATGGCGGCGATTATTGCGGCAGGCAGCCTGAAAGGCCGGCTGGCGCGGCAAAAACGGCAAAAAGGCAGCCTGAAAAGTTTTCAGGCTGCCTTTGGGATGGCGAAAAGGGCTTAGCCGGGTTTGCCGTCCAAACGCGGACGCAGCAGCCAGGGCAGGTAGCGGAAGAAGAAAATCAGCATGGACACCGCAAACAGCACTGCCGAGCAGCGGTAGCTGTGCAGGTAGGCGGTGGGATGCACATACAGCATCACCGCCGCCAGCGCGCGCATCAGGCTGGCGGCCACCATCAGCCAGAACGCCAGCCCCAGCCCTTTGGGCACCGGATAGAGCGGGCGTGCGGTATGGCCGAGTGCAGTGCGGGTCATCATGCCGATGGTCAGCAGGCCGATGCCGCCTACCGCCAGCAGGTGCACGCCGAGGCTCTGGGTTTGGCTGTAGAAACGGCCGATGCCCATAAACAGCAGCCCCAGCGCGGTAAAGGCGTAGCCGATATGCAGCACCCACAGCATCGGTTCGCGCAGCACGCCTTTGTCGAACCAGCGCACCGACTGGATGATATTGATGATGCCCAGCGCGATGGCGAGCACGCCGACCACCGGTTTCAAAAACGGCCAGGCAGCCTGAAGAAACAGCAGCGGGGCGATCAGCATCGGCAGCACCAGCGTTGAGAGCATCAGCCACATCGGGCTTTGCACCTGCTCCACGTTCAGGCGGCGCGAAGTGAAAAACGAAATGATGCGGTTGCCGACCAGGCCGATAAAGCCGGCCACCATAATCAGGCCGGAAATCAGCCCGTTGTGCAGCACGGCACCGTCGATCGGGTAAAGGAACAGGTGGAACAGGCCGTGGGTGGCGCCGAGCATAAACAGCGCGGCCACGGCGATGTAGTTGCGGGTGCTGCGGCTTTTCCATACCGCATCGCCCATGCCGTAGGCCGAGAGCCAGTAAAACAGCGTGCCGCACACGCCGGAAGCGGCTAGCGCAATGCTGTTCGGCACAAAAACCAGCACCCGCGCCGCCAGCCACAGCGCGGTCAGTACAATCAGAAAACGGCCGCGCACCGGCGGCTGCTTGGTCCAAGTGGCGACGGCGGTCAGCAAAAAGGCGACCACCACCGCGCCGGCATAACCCCAGATCATTTCATGGGCGTGCCAGTAAAAACTCGGCAAAACGGAAGTGCCCTGGTAGCCGAAGCCCCACAGCAAAACGGAAACCGCGGCATAAAGCGCGGAAAGCAGATAAAACGGCCGAAAGGCCATCGCCCACACCGGGCGTTCGGAAAAAGCGGTCATTGTTGTCGTGTCCTTGGCAGGGTAGTGTTGTTTTTCGGTTTGGTTTTTTTCAGGCAGCCTGAAAGGGTTTTCAGGCCGGATCGGGCGGCAGCGCGTGTTTGGTTACCGCTTCAAACAGCTCGCGCTCTTCAAAACGAGCATGGCTGCGCAGCAGGGTGGCGAAGGCCTTGTTCCATTCGGCATCGTCAAAACGCGGCTCGCGGATCATCTGCCGCAGCTGGGCGTGTTCGGCTTCGAAACGCTCGCGCAGCGCGGCATCGGGCAGCTTGTGCCATAAGGGGCCAAACAGGGTTTCTTCTTCGAGAAAATGGTGTTCGAGATCGACGAAATGTTCGGTGATGTCGGCGCGGTGGTTTTTTTCCGGCTCGCGCATAATCCGCAGGCACAGCGCCAGCGTATGGTGGTGCTCCATCGACAGTTGGGTGAGCGCCGGATGGCGTTTGAGCGGTTTCATGATGTGGTGTTCCTTGTTATTTGTTATTTGAGCGTATAAGATGCCCATATTATGAAACTTTAACTTTTTTGCCGCAACAAACAATGTATCTGACGCAACAAACCGACTACGCCATGCGCGTATTGATCTACGCCGCTGTAAACGATGGGGTTCTGGTCAATATCGGCACCATCGCCGAGGCCTACAAAATCTCCAAAAGCCATTTGATGAAAGTTGTTACCGCCTTGGTCAAAGGCGGCTTTTTGATTAGCGTGCGCGGCAAGGGCGGCGGTTTGCGGCTGGCCAAAAGCGCCGAAGAAATCCGCGTCGGCGACGTGGTGCGGCTGATCGAGCCGATGCAGATTGCCGAATGCTTCGGCAGCAACAACCAATGCGTCATCACCCCGCACTGCCGCCTGGCCGACGTGCTGCACGGCGGCCTGCGGATTTTCCTGCAACACCTGGACGGCTTTACGCTGGCCGATTTAATCAACCGCCCCACCAGCCAGATGCTGCAGGAAACCCACATCGCCATCAACGCCGCTGGCAAACACTAAACCCCGCTTTCAGGCTGCCTGTATGCAACAGGCAGCCTGAAAACCCTTTTTAAGCCTTGAATAAAGGCAGCCTGAAAAGCGGCCTGTGTTAGAATTGCCGCCTTTTTCCCACCCCCGTTTTGCGCCATGAATATTCCCCAAACGCTTGTGATTGCCAGCCGCGAGAGCCGTCTGGCGATGTGGCAGGCCGAATACGTCCGCGACCGCCTGCAGGCGCTTTATCCGCAATGCCGCGTCAGCATTCTGGGCATGACCACCCAGGGCGACCAGATTCTCGACAAAACCCTGTCCAAAATCGGCGGCAAGGGTCTGTTTATCAAAGAGCTGGAGCAGGCGCTGCAGGACGGGCGCGCCGATTTGGCCGTCCATTCGATTAAAGACGTGCCGATGGATCTGCCCGCCGGTTTCGCGCTGGCCGCCATCAGCGAGCGCGCCAATCCTTTCGACGCTTTCGTTTCCAACCGTTACGACAGCCTGCAGGCGCTGCCCGCCGGCGCAGTGGTCGGCACTTCCAGCCTGCGCCGCGAAGCCCAGCTGCGCGCCCGTTTCCCGCAGTTGGAAGTGCGTCCGCTGCGCGGCAACGTCCAAACCCGGCTCGCCAAACTCGACCAGGGCGATTACGACGCGATTATTCTCGCCGCCGCCGGACTGGAGCGGCTGGGGCTGCACGAGCGTATCCGCGCCATCCTGCCGCCGCAGGAAAGCCTGCCCGCCGCAGGGCAGGGCGCCTTGGGCATCGAAATCGCCGCGCAGCGTCAAGATTTGCTGGAAGTGCTTGCCCCGCTCAACCACACGCAAACCGCCGCCTGCGTAAGCGCCGAACGGGCGCTGGCGCGGGCTTTGGGCGGCAGCTGCCAAGTGCCGCTGGCCGCCTACTGCACCGAAGAGCAGGGTTTGCTGAGCCTGTACGGGTTGGTCGGCCATCCCGACGGCTCGCACACGCTGCACGCATCCGCGCAGGCGCCCGCCGCCTATGCCGACGCACTCGGCCGCGCCGTTGCCAAAAAACTGGCCGACGACGGCGCCCACGAACTGATTGCCGCCATTCTCAACGAAACTTCCGCCGCTGCGGAAAAGGAAATCCGATGATTGCACAAGCTATACTCGCCGCCGCCTTAGGCATGGACTTCAACAGCGCGTTGGCGCAGGCGCAGCAGCAGCAGGCCGCGCTGCCCGCCGCCCAGGCCGAACTGCTCGACCAGCAGCGCGGCGAAGCCGTCAGCCTGGCGTTTGATGCCTGCGGCTACGGCGAAGAAACGCCTGAAGGCGAAGTGGTTGCCGACGAAAACGAAGCCGCGCCGCCCTTTACCGTGGTGGCCGCCATCGACCGCTCCGGCCGCGTGCTGCAGACCTGGCGCCAAGGCGGCGACGAGCGTTTCGCTTCCTGCGCCGAAGCGCAAATCCGCCAGAATATGCGTTTTGCCGCGCCACAAGAGCCGTTCTTCGCTTCTTTTGAATTCCGCTTTTAAGCATTATGGCCGCCGCCGAAAGGCAGCCTGAAAACGCTGCGCCGCGGATGCTGCTGCTGCGCCCGCGCCAGCGGCTGGCCGCCGATGTGGAGAGCTGCCGTGCCGCCGGCTGGCAGGGCGTGCCGTTTGCGCCTTTGGAAGCGCAGCCGCTGCCCGATGCACTGACGGCGCTGCCGCAGCAGCTGGCCGAGTCGGCGGCGGCGTTTTGGGTCAGCCCCACTGCGGTGGAAATTGCCGCGCCGGCGGCGTTTTCAGGCAGCCTGAAAAACCTGCCGCATGTGGCGGTGGGTGCGGCAACGGCGGCGGCGCTGCACGCGGCCGGCGCGCAAAACGTGGTGTTCGACCCCGCCGGCAAAGACAGCGAAAGCGCGGCGCGGCTGCCGATATGGCGCACGCTGCCCGCCGGCGCGCAGGTGCTGGTGGTGCGCGGCGAAAGCGGCCGCGGCCATCTGGCTGCCGAGCTGGCCGCTGTCGGCCTGCGCCCGCATTTTGCGCCGGTGTACCGCTTGGCGCCGCTGGCGCTCGACTGGCAGCTTTTTCGCAACCCGCCGCCGCAGGCGGTATGGCTGACCGCGCTGCAGTGCGCCGATGCCATGCTCGCGCAGCTGCCCGCCGAATTGGCGCAGAGCGCGCAATCCTTGTTATACTTTACCCACCACGAGCGCATCCGCCGCGGCCTGTTAGAGCGCGGAATGGCGCGCGTTTTTTGTGTCGCAGACCTGCCGGCGGCGTTTGCCGCTTATGGCAGCCTGAAAGCCCGGTTTGGGGCAGCCTGAAACGGTTTTCAGGCTGCTTCGGGCAGTTTGGCAAGCTTCAGGCAGCCTGAAAAGTTTGGCGGCCGTTTTAACCGTTTTATCTTTATTTTCCCGCCGCGTCGCGGCATCAGACGGAGTGTCCATTATGAGCGAATCCACCCAACAACCCGTTCCGGAGCAGAAGCAGACCCAGCCCGAACCGGCTACGGCACCGGCCGCAACGGCTGACGGCGGCGCGGCGGCACAGCCGATCGTGATCCAGCAGAAGGGCGGCGGCAAAGGTTTGGCCGCCGGCGCGCTGGTGCTGTCGCTGATTGCGCTGGGTGTGGGCGGTTTTTTGTTTGTCGAAGGGCAGAACGTGCTGCGCAACCAGGAAACGCGCGTCAGCCACGAGCTGGACAAGGCGGCGCTGGGCGAGAGCCAAAACGGCGTGCTGCTGCAGGAATCGCTGCGCGAACAGCAGGCGCTGAAAGCGAAAATCCAAGAGCTCGAAGCGCAGCAGGCGCAGGGCGGCCGGCAGCTGGCCAATGTCGATCGCGCCTATACCGAGCTGCTCAAAGGCCGCGTCAACTGGCTGGTGGACGAAGTGGAAGTTACCCTGAATCTAGCGTCGCAGCAGCTGGTGCTGTCGGGCAACGTGCCGGTGGCGGTGAACGTGCTGGAGAGTTTGGAGCAGCGTTTGAGCCGTTTCGAGCAGCCTGAATTGCTGCCGATCAAGCAGGCGATCAGCCAGGATTTGGCGGCGCTGAAAAACCGCCCTTATCTGAACGTGGCCGGCACCGCGCTGCGGCTTGACCGCTTGGAAAACGGCGCCGCCGGCCTGCCGCTGCTGTTGGACAGCACGCTGAAAACGCAAAACGCGCCCGCCGCGCAGGTGCATTCCGGCGGTTTTTGGTCGCGCACTTGGGAAAACAGCGTCAATATGCTCAAAGGCATGGTCGAAGTGCGCCATCTCGACAGCAACGATGCCATGCTGCTGGCGCCCGAGCAGGTGTATTTCGTGCGCGAAAACCTGCGCCTGAACCTGCTGGATGCGCGTTTGGCGCTGCTGCAGCACAACGGCGAGGTTTACCAGAACGATTTGAACAAAGTCGAAACCACCGTCAAACAGTATTTCGACGTGCAGTCGCCCACCACCCAGGCGTGGCTGAAGGAATTGGACGAACTCAAAGCGCTGGAAGTGCGGATGGTTTCGGACGATGCCCTGAAAGCCAGCCAGGCCGCGGTGCGCAATTACCAAAACAGCGTGCGTACCGCCATGCCGGTGGTGCTGCCTGAAAATGTGCCGCTGCCGCCGGCTTCCGCGCCCGCGTCTGCCGACAGCGTTCAGGCTGCTTCCGCCGCGCCGGCCGCTTCCGCGGTGAAGGCGTCCGAGCCGGCTGCCGCATCGAAGCCGGCCACGAAAGACGAAAGCAAAGGCGGGCAGCCTGAAAAACCGCAGGCCAAGCCCGAAACCAAACCCGACGCCAAAGCCAAAGGAGCGCAGGCATGAAACAGCTGATTTGGATTATCGTCCTGTTTGCCGTCGGCATCGGGCTGGCGCTGTTGTCCAATATTTACACCGGTAACGTGTTCATTCAGGTGAATACCCTGCTGGTGCGGGTGAATCTCAACCTGTTTATTGTCGGCCTGCTGCTGGGCGTGCTGCTGCTGTATATTCTGGTGGGCGTGTTCGCCGCGCTGCTCGGCGCTCCGGGCCGTTTGAGCCGTTTCGGCACCAGCCGCAAGAGCCGCAAGGCCGCGCAGGCGCTTAATGCCGCCGGTCTGGCGTATTTTGAAGGCAAATACCGTCAGGCCGAACAGCAGGCCGCCAAAGTGTTGGCCAACAAAGAAGCCGGCGACAACCGCGTGCTGGCGCTGCTTTTGGCTGCCCACGCCGCCGACCAGAGCGGCGACCGCGAAGCCAGCCTGCGCTATCTGGCCGACATCGCCAAGCTGCCGGAAAAACAGCAGCTCTCCCGCCATTTGCTGCTGGCCGAAAGCGCGCTCAGCTCGCAAGACTATGTGTCTGCCGACAACCATCTCAAAGCCGCCGCCCAAACCAATCCGCGCCTGACCCGTCTGGTGCGCCTGCAGCTGCGTTTGGCGCAGGATCAGGGCGACGCGCTGGAGATTTTGGACAAAACCGACAAACTGGTGCGCGCCGGTGCCGTCAGCGACACCGCCGCCCGCCAGTACAGCCTGCAGGCCTACCGCAAACTGCTGGAGAGCGCCGCCGATGCCGCCGGCATGAAAGCCTGTCTCAAGCGCATCCCCGATGCGCTGAAAGAAAACGAGCTGTGTCAGACCGTTGCCGAGCGCTATGCCGAGCTGGGGCTGTACCGCCAGGCCGTTTCCTGGGTGGGCAAATACTATCCGCTCAACCATCAGGCCGGCCTGCTGCCGCCCCTGATCGAGAGCGTGCGCTATCTGAGCGACAAAGAGCAGCGCAAAATCATCGACACCGCCGATGCCTGGCTGCCGCACAACCCCAACGACGCCCGCCTGCTGATGTATCTGGGCGAGTTGGCCTACAACAAACAGCTGTGGGGCAAGGCGCAGGGTTATCTCGAAGCCAGCATCGGCATTGCCCCCAGTCCGTCCGCCCGCCTGATTCTGGCCAAAGTGCTCGACGAATCCGGCCAGAGTGCCGAAGCGGAAAACCAGCGCCGTCTGGCATTGGAACAGATGGGCGACGAATAAAGCCCGTTGCGCGGTGTACCGTATTTTTCAGGCTGCCTTTGCCCAAAGGCAGCCTGAAAAGCATTCAAGCGGCTTTCAGGCTGCCTGATGTCATGCCGCATTTTGGCTTGATGGGATGTTCGGGGCAGCCTGAAAAAACAGCTGCAAAAAAACGGGGCGGGAAGACTGTTCTTCCTGCCCCGTTTTCAGGCTACCCGATTCTGCAAGGCAGCCTGAAAGTATTGCCGGCTGTTTCCAAGCTGCCTGCCGTTTATTTGGCGGCGTCCAAGCCGAATTCTTTGTGCAGCACGCGAGTGGCCAGTTCCATATATTTCTCGTCTATCAGCACCGACACTTTGATTTCGGAAGTGGAAATCATCTGAATGTTGATGCTGTCGGCGGCCAGCGCGCGGAACATTTTGGAGGCGACGCCGACGTGCGAGCGCATACCCAGGCCGACGATCGACACTTTACATACGGTGTCGTCGCCGCTGACTTCCTGCGCGCCGATCGTGTGTTGCAGCGCCTGCAGCACTTCCAGCGTTTTTTTGTAGTCGTTGCGCGGCACGGTGAAGGAGAAGTCGGTGGTGCCTTCGGTGCCGACGTTCTGGATGATCATATCGACTTCGATATTGGCATCGGCAACGGTGCCGAGAATCTGATAGGCGATGCCCGGTTTGTCGGGCACGCCGCGCACGTTGATGCGTGCCTGGTTTTTGTCGAATGCGATGCCGGATACGATGGCTCTTTCCATGTTGGGGTCTTCCTCAAAAGTAATTAACGTTCCGTCCCCGCCTTCGGTGAGACTGCTGAGTACGCGCAGGCGGACTTTGTATTTGCCGGCGAATTCCACCGAGCGGATTTGCAGCACTTTCGAGCCGAGGCTGGCCAGTTCCAGCATTTCGTCGAAAGTAACGGTTTCCATGCGGCGGGCTTCGGGTACCACGCGCGGGTCGGTGGTGTAAACGCCGTCCACATCGGTGTAGATTTGGCATTCGTCGGCTTTGAGCGCGGCGGCAAGCGCCACGGCCGAGGTGTCCGAACCGCCGCGGCCGAGGGTGGTGATGTCGCCGTTGCCGCTCACGCCTTGGAAGCCGGCAACGATAACCACTTTGCCGTCCTGCAGGTCGGCGCGCATTTTGGCGTCGTCGATGTCTTCGATGCGGGCTTTGGTGTGGGCGTTGTCGGTTTTCAGCGCCACCTGCCAGCCGGTGTAGCTTTTGGCTTCGACGCCGATGCTTTTGAGCGCCATCGCCAACAGGCCGATGGTTACCTGCTCGCCGGTGGAGAGGATGACGTCGAATTCGCGCGGATCGGGAATTTCCTGAATTTCCTGCGCCAGGGCAACCAGGCGGTTGGTTTCGCCGCTCATCGCGGACACCACCACCACCACGTCGTGCCCTTCGGCGCGGGCTTTGGCCACCCGTTTGGCGACGTTTTTAATCCGTTCGACGGAACCGACCGAGGTGCCGCCGTATTTTTGAACAATCAAAGCCATAATGCTGCTTTCTGTGAATCCGGTTGGGGTTTGGGAACCTTGCCGCCGCTGCGTTGCAGCCGGCATGCAGTGGAATAAAAGGGCGCGATTATACACGCTTCTTTTGCCGTTTGAGGCAGCCTGAAAAGGTTTTCAGGCTGCCTCAAATCCGGTTTGGTTTAATCGTCGCCACCACCGACGCGCAGGCCGGCATCGGCGGTCATCGGCGCGCTGGAGCCGGTGTTTTTTGCGGGTTGGGCGAGTTTGGCCAGATAGGCTTCATCGACATCGCCGGTGATGTAGCGGCCGCTGAAGCAGGAGTCGTCAAAACCTTCGATGGCCGGGTTTAGGCGGCGGACAAGGTTTTTGAGTTCGTCCAAATCTTGGAAGATGCAGGCGTCGGCGCCGATTTCGCGGGCGATTTCTGCGGCATTGCGGCCGTGGGCGATCAGTTCGCTGCTGGTGGGCATGTCGATACCGTACACATTGGGGTAGCGCACTTCGGGGGCGGCGGAGGCGAAAAAGATTTTCTTGGCGCCGGCTTCGCGCACCATTTCGACGATTTCGCGGCTGGTGGTGCCGCGCACGATGGAGTCGTCCACCAGCAGCACGTTTTTGCCGGCGAATTCGCTGGCGATGGCGCTGAGTTTCTGGCGTACCGATTTTTTGCGCGTCGCCTGGCCGGGCATGATGAAGGTGCGGCCGATGTAGCGGTTTTTGATCAGGCCTTCGCGGTAGGGTTTGCCCAGATGCTGCGCCAGCGTCATTGCGCTGGGGCGGCTGGTGTCGGGAATCGGCATCACCACGTCGATGTCGTCGGGATTCAGGCTGCGTTTGACCGTTTCGGCCAGCGCCACGCCCATATCGCAGCGCGCCTGATACACCGAAACGCCGTCGATAACCGAATCGGGGCGGGCGAAATAGACGTATTCAAACAGGCAGGGCGACAGTTTGGCGGCGCTGTGGCAGAGGCGGCTGGAGAGGGTGCCGTCAAAGCCGATGAAAACCGCTTCGCCGGGCCGGACATCGCGCTCCAGACGGTAGCCGAGACTGCCGAACACCACGTTTTCCGAAGCCAGCGCGTAGTCGGTGCGGCCGGTTTCGTCGGTGCGGCTGCCGAGCACCAGCGGGCGGATGCCGTAGGGGTCGCGGAAAGCGAGCAGGCCGTAGCCGGCAATCAGGGCGACAACGGCGTAGGCGCCGCGGATTTGGCGCTGGACTTCGGCAACGGCGTTGAAAATTTGTCCGACTTCGAGCCGTTGCGGATCGCCACTGTGGCCGACCTGCACCCGCAATTCGTGCGCCAGCACGTTGAGCAGCACTTCGGAATCGGATTGGGTGTTGATGTGGCGCAGGTGGCGGCGGCAGACGCTTTCGCCCAGTTCGGCGGTATTGGTCAGGTTGCCGTTGTGCGCCAGCACGATGCCGAAAGGCGAGCTGACGTAAAACGGCTGCGCTTCGGCGCTGCTGCCGGCATTGCCGGCGGTGGGATAGCGCACGTGGGCGATGCCGGCGTGGCCGGTGAGATCGCGCATGTGGCGGGTGCGGAATACGTCGCGCACCATGCCGATGTTTTTGTGCATGTGGAAAGAATCGTGCTCGACGGTAACGATGCCGGCGGCGTCCTGGCCGCGGTGCTGCAGCATCTGCAGGCCGTCATAAAGCAGCTGGTTGACCGGTTCGTGTGCCACTAATCCTAAAATGCCGCACATGTGGGGTTTACTCCAAGGGGATGGGTTGGTCGGGTTTGTTGTTCGGGGCGCGCTGGGGCGCGTTCGGATCGCGGTTGGGAAACTCCGAATATTGGGCGAGAAAATCGGGCAGGTAGGGCAGCGCCATCTGCGCCAGGTCTTCGAAAACGGGGGCGGTGGGCGCGTCGCGCCATTCGGGCATGCGGGGGGCGGAAGTGAAGGACAACAGCATCACGCCCAGCGTAACCACAATCGTGCCTTTAAGCGCGCCCACCGCCGCGCCCAGCAGGCGGTTGGTGGCGTTGAGCGGGCTTTTTTCAATGGCGCCGGTCAGCAGCTTGCCCAGTAGCGCATGGCCGAAGCGGCAGGCAACGAACACGCCGATAAAGCCGACCACCACCGCCATCGCATGCGGGCGCATTGACGAGAGCAGGGTTTCGGCCACGCTCACCGCCAGCAGCCGCGCCAGCACCAGCGAAACCACCCAGCCGGCGAGGTTCAGAACTTCAACGGCAAAGCCGCGCCATGCCGAAAACAGCACAAACGCGGCGATGGTGGCGAGTACCGACCAGTCAAAAACCGTCATTTCCATAATGTCAGCCTGTATTGCGGGCAGCCTGAAAACGGCAGCCTGAAAAGCGTTCGGCAGCCTTTTCAGGCTGCCTGAAACTTATTTTTTGTGTTCGAGCACGCGGCCGGCAATGCCGCGGCTCTGGATTTTGTCCAGCGCTTTGCCGGCGGCTTCCTTATTGGGGAAAGTGCCGGTTTTGACGCGGTAAACCGTGCCTTTGTCGGTTTTGACTTCTTCCAGATGGGCGTCGTAGTTCATGCCCTTAAGCTGCTGCTGGACTTTGCGTGCCTGCTCTTTGTCGCGGTAGGCGCCGGCCTGTACCACGGCGCGGACGGGCGCGTCTTTTTTCGCTTCGGGTTTTGCTTCGGCGCGTTTTTCAGGCTGCCGTTTGGCGGCTTCTCGCTCCTGCTGGCGTTTGCGTTCGGCTTCGCGCTCGGTGATGCGTTTTTTCTCGGCATCGAGCTCGCGTTCGGCAGCACGTTTTTTCGCATCGGCATCGCGTTCGGCGGCGCGCTTGCGTTCCGCTTCGCGGTTGCGTTCGGCGGCCTGCTCTTTGGCGCGGCGTTCTTTTTCGATATGTTCTTTTTCGGCGCGGCGCTCCTGCTCTTCGCGGCGCTTGGCCAGTCTTTCACGCTCGGTGCGGCGGTTTTGCTCGGCTTCGCTCTGCGCCTGGCGGGCTTTCTCGGCAATCGCACGCTGTTTGGCGGCGCGCTCGGCTTCCTGCTGGTCGATGATGGCCTGCGCTTTGCGGCGGCGGGCGGCATCGGCGATTTCCTGTTCGCGCTGTTTTTCAGCCTGCCGTCTGGCTTCTTCCTCTCTGGCCAGACGTTCTTCGGCTTTTTTGTGCTCGGCCTCTTCGCGGCGTTTTTTGCGCTCTTCGGCTTTGATGCGCTGCTGTTCGCGCTCGCGTGCCAGCATCAGGTCGCGCTCTTCGGCTTGCTCGGCACGTGCTTTTTCGCGCGCTTCATGGCGCTGCCGATCGTCGATGCTCGGTTTCTCGGCGGGCAGCTCGTTGCCCTGTGCCAGGGTCGGTACCGGTTTGACGGCGCCGTTTTCGTCCGGGAAAGCGGCTGCGGTGCGGCTGCGGCTGTTGGCGTTTTCAGGCTGCTCTGCCGAGGCGGTTTGGGTATTGGCGGGCTGCGGGCTGCCGGGCGGGGTGAGGACGTCGGGTTTTTTGGCTTTGGCAGGGGCTTCGGCCATCACCGGCGCTTTTTCTTCCTGTGAAGAGTTGCTGATGGCGGAGGCGATCAGGGCGCCGGCCACCAAAGCCAGCGCGCCGCCGCCGATCAGCCGGCGGCGGTTTTGCGATTTGACTTCTTCGTATTCGTTGATGGGGTCTTGTTCTTGCTGGCTCATGGCAGAATCCTTGCTTGGGGATGGGGGCTGCGGGGCGTTTTCGGGTTTTCAGGCTGCCTGCGTTCAGCGGCAGACGGTGCCGGCTTCGGCTACGGTGTGGAATGAGCCGAAGACGGTGATTCTATCATTTTCGCTGGCGCGGGATAAGGCGCTGCGGCAGGCGGCTTCAACGCTGTCGTATTCCTGCACCGCGCTGATGCCGTGCGCGCGCAGTTTGGCGGCAACGGCGGTGGCGCTCATGCCGCGCGGCACGTTCAGCGGCGCGGCGAACCATTCGTCAAACTGGTCTTTGACGGTTTCGATAACGGTGTCGATGTCCTTATCGGCCAGCATGCTGAACACGGCGGTGCGGTTTTGGGCGAAGGGCAGCGCCATCAGGCTTTGGCGCAGGGCGCGGGCGGCGTGCGGATTGTGGCCGACGTCCAGCACCACCAGCGGCCGGCCGGGCAGTACTTGGAAACGGCCGGGGTTTTCCACCAGGAGCAGGCCGCGTTTGATGGCGCCGATGTCGGCGGGCAGCCTCTCAAACAGGCATTCGACTACCGCCAGCGCACAGGCGGCGTTGCCGAGCTGGTAGCCGCCGCGCAGGGCGGGAATCGGCAGCGAATTGCGGTTGCGCGGCGCGGCTTTCAGGCTGCCTTCGGCCGGATGGAAGCGGAAAGACCATTGCTGCTGTTCGAGTTTGGCAAAATCGAAATCGCGCTTGGGCAGCAGCAGCGGTGCGCCGATATTCTCGGCGCAGGAAACCAGTGCCGGCGGCGGGGTTTGGCCGCAAACGGCGGGCACCTTCGGGCGCAGGATGCCGGCTTTTTCGCGGGCGATGCTGTCGATGCTGTCGCCCAGATAGGCCTGGTGGTCGAGATCGACGGAAGTGATGACGGTGCAGTCGCCGTCGAACACGTTTACCGCGTCCAAGCGCCCGCCCAGGCCGACTTCCAGAATCATCACATCGACGTTTTCGCGCAGAAAGATATCGACGGCGGCCAGGGTGTTGAATTCAAAATAGGTGAGCGAAGTTTCGCCGCGCGCGCTTTCGATGCGCTCGAAAGCGGCGGTGATGGCATCGTCGGCCACCGGTTCGCAGTTGACGGTAATCCGTTCGTTGAAGAGGTGCAGGTGTGGGCTGGTCAGGGTGCCGGTTTTGAAGCCGGCTTCGGTGTAGATGCGCGACAAAAAGGCGCACACCGAACCTTTGCCGTTGGTGCCGCCGACAATAATCACCGGACAGCGCGGCTGAAGCCGCATGGCGTCTTTCACGCGGCCGACGCGCTCGAGCCCCATGTCGATGGTGCCGGCGGCATGGGCGGTTTCGAGATGTTGCAGCCACTGCTGCAGGGTGCGTGTGCTCATGGTTTGCGAAACTTGGTTTTCAGGCTGCCTTTAAGGCGGGAAAGACAGTTCAGGCAGCCTGAAAAAGGCTGCCTGAACGGGAAGCGGTTTAACGGCCGCTTTCGGAGTTTTCAGGCTGCTTTGCGGTTTGGACTTGGCCGTTTTGCAGCGGCTGCGCTTTTTCGCCGATGGCCGGCTCTTTGCCGCTGCTTAAGCGGGAGATGTTGCTGCGGTGGCGGTAGAGCACCAGCACCGCAATCAGGCAGGTTGCCCAGCCCCAAGAGGGGTGGTCCATCAAGATAAAGCCGGCAAACGGCGAGATGGCGGCGGCGACCAGCGCGGCCAGCGAGGATTTTTTAAACTTAAAGGCAATCACCGCCCACACTAGCAGGCACCAGAAAGCGACCCACGGCTCCAGCGCCAGCAGCACGCCCAATGCGGTGGCCACGCCCTTGCCGCCTTTGAAGCCGAAGAACACCGGCCACATATGGCCGACCACCACCGCGATTGCCGCCCAGGCAACGGTGCCCGGACCCCAGTCCAGCCAGCCGGCAAAGGCGCGGGCAATGATAACCGCCGCCAAGCCTTTGAACGCGTCGCCCAGCAGGGTGAGAGCGGCGGCGTCTTTGCGGCCGCTGCGCAGCATATTGCTGGCGCCGGGGTTGCCCGAGCCGTAGGTGCGCGGGTCTGACATATTGAGTTTGCCGGACACAATAATGGCCGCCGACAGCGAGCCGATCAGGTAGGCGGCCAAGACAATCAGAAGTTGCAGTAGGAACATATCGGGCGCTTCCGTTTTTCGTTTACAATGGCCGCGCATTTTAACGGAACTTAATCAGATGGACAAAATTTTCCTGCACGGAATGAGGGTAGAAACGCTGATCGGCGTTTACGCCTGGGAGCGCCAGCAGACGCAGGCGCTGACGGTGGATTTGGACATCGGCATGCCCGAGCGGGCAACGCTGGCCGACGACATCGCCGATACCGTCCATTACGGCGAAGTGTGCGAGACCGTGCGCCGCGAATTGGCGGGGCGTGATTTTCTGCTTTTGGAGACGCTGGCCGAGTATCTGGCACAGCTGGTGCTGGACGATTTTGGCGCGCAATGGGTGCGGGTGCGCATCGTCAAGCCCGGCATTTTGCCGGCGGTGCGCGAAACCGGCGTTGAAATCGAACGCCGCCGCAGTGCCTGAGCTTTGGTGCCGCAAGAATTGTTTTTAGGCTGCCTGCCGCGGCGGGCAGCCGTTTTTCTTTTTCGTTTAACCTTATTTTTAGAGTGAAACCGCCGTTTTCAGGCAGTCTGAAAACGGCAGGCGAACGACTGGCATGTCTTCCAAATCTGTCAAAACCCCGCTGTTTGTCAGCCGCATGCTGCGCTATCTGCGTTTCTGGCGCGCGCGGCTGTGGCGGCTGTTGGGATTCAAGGGGCGCACCGCCTGGGTGTACGCCCCCGAGTGCGGCGCCTATTTTGCCGCCGCCGGCCATCCCGAAAGCCCCGACCGTATCCGCGTAATCGAGCAGGCGCTGAAAAAGGCGCGGCTGTGGCCGCTGCTGCAAAAGGTGCGCGCGCCGGAAGTGGCCGACGTGCAGCTGGCGCGGGTGCACAGCCGCAACTATCTGTTTTTCCTTGAGAGTAAGGTTCCGACTTCCGGTAGCGTCAAAATCAGCGAAGACACTTATCTGTGCGCCGACACCCTGCCCGCCGCCCGTTTTGCCGCCGGTGCTGCGGTTAAGGCGGTCGATATGGTGATGCGCAAGCAGGCGAAAAATGCGTTTTGCGCGGTGCGCCCGCCCGGCCATCACGCCCATGCCGACAAGGCCAGCGGTTTTTGCTTTCTCAACAACGCCGCGATTGCCGCGATGCACGCCATCGCCGCTTACCGTCTGCAGCGGGTGGCGATTCTCGATTTCGACCTGCACCACGGCGACGGCACCGAAGACATTTTCCGCGACGATCCGCGGGTGATGCTGCTGTCGTCTTTCGAATCGCCGCTGTACCCTTTCAGCGGTACCGATTTTGACGGCAGCAATCCCAATGTGGTCAATACTCCGCTGAAAGCGGGTGACGGCAGCAATGAGTTCCGCGACGCCGTGCGCGCCCACTGGCTGCCGCGGCTGGCGGGTTTCAAGCCGCAGTTTATTTTGCTGTCCGCCGGTTTCGACGCCCACCGCGACGATGCGCTCGGCCATCTGAATCTGGTGGAAGAAGACTACGAGTGGCTGACCAAAAAAATCATGCTGATTGCCAACCGCCACGCCAAAGGCCGCATCGTCTCGCTGCTGGAGGGCGGCTACAACCTGCCCTCGCTCGCTGCCTGCGCCAAAACCCATATCGCCTGCCTGGTCAAAGCCAGCCCGTTTTTCTAAAAATCTTTAATCGGCGTTTTGGGGTGCGTTCAGGCAGCCTGAAAACGTCCAATCCGCTTTTCAGGCTGCTTTTTCGGACGGCAAGGCAGCCTGAAAGACCGGCCGGCGCCGGTTTTGCCGGATGTTTTCAGGCCGTCCGCCGCCGCCTTGCGGTTTGCTATATAATCCGCCGCGTCTGCCGGTTTGCCGTTTCAGGCTGCCTGAAAGGCGGCGGCTGTCCGAACACACCAACCATCAAGCAAAAACCATGTCGAAAAGAAAGCACAACAAAATCCCCCTGCTGGCGCACGAATGGCGCGCCAGCATTTCGCTGGCCGGCGTTTACGCGTTGCGGATGCTGGGCATGTTTCTGGTGCTGCCGGTGCTCTCGCCCTACGCGGCGGGGCTGGGCGGCACTGCGGCGGCCGGCGGGCTGGCCATCGGCGTTTACGGTTTTACCCAGGCGCTGCTGCAGCTGCCGCTGGGCATCGCGTCCGACCGCTTCGGCCGCAAAAAAGTGATTTATCTCGGGCTGGCGGTGTTTGCGCTGGGCAGTTTCCTGTCGGCGATGGCCGACAACGTTACCCTGCTGATTATCGGCCGCGCGGTGCAGGGCGCGGGGGCGGTAAGCGCTGCGGTTACCGCGCTGCTGGCGGATCTGACCCGCGAAGAAGTCCGCACCCGCGCCATGGCGTCGGTGGGGCTGACCATTGGCCTGACCTTTGCCGCCAGCATGGTGCTGGGGCCTGTGCTGACCCGTTTTGTCGGCGTGCCCGGCCTGTTTGCGCTGACCGGTTTTCTGTGCCTGGCCGCGGTGGCGGTGGTGGCGCTGGTTACGCCCAATCCGACCGTGAGCAAGCTGCGCCAGGACGCCGATACCCAGCCTTCGCGCATCAGCGAAGTGCTGAAAAACCGCCTGCTGATGCAGCTGAACTTCGGCATTTTCGCCCTGCAGGCGGTGATGATGGCGATTTTCGCCAGCCTGCCGACGGTGGCCGAAGGGCTGGGTCTGGCGCGCACTTCGCACGGCATGCTGTATCTGCCGGCGGTGCTGCTGGGGCTGGTGCTGATGGTGCCGGCCATCATCCTTGCCGAAACGCGCAACAAAATGAAGGCGGTGTTTGTGGCGGGCATCCTGCTGATTGCCGCCGGACTGGCGGGCATGTATTTTGGCATCGCTTCGCTGTTGGCCATCGGTGCGGCGCTGGCGGTGTATTTCGTCGGCTTCAATATTCTTGAAGCCAGCCTGCCGTCGATAGTGTCGAAAGTGGCGCCGGTCGATCTGAAAGGCACGGCGATGGGCGTGTACAACACCGCCCAGTCGGTCGGCGTGTTTGTCGGCGGCTCGGTGGGTGGAGTGCTGTTCCGCCATTTCGGCTTTGGCGGCGTGTTTCTCTTTTCGCTGGCGCTGACCCTGCTGTGGCTGGCCGTCGCCCTTGCCGCGCCGGCGCCCAAGCCGGTACGCAACCTGATGCTGGCGCTGCCGCCCGAGCGTCGCGGCGACTTGGGCAGCCTGAAAAGCCGTGTGGCCGCTTTGGCCGGCGTGGAAGCAGTCAGCTTCAGCGAAGATGGCGAAACCCTGTTTGTCAAAGTGCTACAGCATTTTGACGAAGAACCCCTGCAAAAAATCTTAACCGGAGCTTGATATGTCTTTAAACAAAGTCATCCTGATCGGCAATCTCGGCCGTGATCCCGAAGTGCGCTACATGCCCAACGGCGAAGCGGTGTGCAATTTTTCCATCGCCACTTCCGAAACCTGGAACGACCGCCAGAGCGGCCAGCGCCAGGAGCGCACCGAGTGGCACAACATCACCATGTACCGTCGTCTGGCCGAAATCGCCGGCCAGTATCTGAAAAAGGGCAGCCAGGTCTATATCGAAGGCCGCATCCAAAGCCGCAAATACACCGGCAAAGACGGCATCGAGCGCACCGCCTACGATATCGTTGCCAACGAAATGAAAATGCTCGGCAGCCGCAACGCTTCCGGCGGCAGCGGCAATTACGACGACCAGGGTGGCTACCAGCAGCCTGCCCAGCAGTACGCCCCGCCGCAGCAGAACTACAGCAGCGAGCCACCGCCCGCACCGCGCCGCCAGGCCGCGCCCGCGCCTGCCGCGCCGGTGGAAGACATCGACGACGACATTCCCTTCTGATGCCGCGTTTCGCACCTTCAGGCAGCCTGAAAGCACGCAAGCCGGTATTCGCAACAGGAAACCGCCATGCCTAGCCCGCAACTTCACGATCATCCCCACCTGCCGCCGCAGGACTGCGAGCCGCCGCTCAAGGCCGGCTACCACCGTCTCGGCCGCAGCGGCAAGCTGAGCCTGTGGTTCGGCATTGCGCAAACGGTAATGATTTTCGCTGTGATGCTGCTGGCGCTGTGGCAGCCGGTGCCGCTGCCGGTGCTGGCGCAAAATCTGGCGGCCGGCGTGGTGTTTGCCGTTGTGCTGTGGCACTGCGCCCATGCCCGCAGCAAGGCCTTTTTGCTGCTGGCGCTGCTGTATCTGCTCTTTGCCTTCGGTTTTTCCGTTACGACAAACAGCGGCTGGAAGCTGAGTTTTGATCTGAACCTGCCGCTGCGGCTGTCTGTCGCTTTCGGCGGCCAGTTTGACGGTTTTGCGCTGAGCCTTGCCTTTGACCTGCTGGCGCTGCTGGCATGCGGTTTGAGTGTGAACGTGTGGCGGCGGTTGCGCCGTCTGCCGCCGCTGCCGAAGCAGCCTTGCTCTGAAGAGCGCGGCTACGACAGCGAATTCGACGAAGAACTGTAATTCCGGCTGCCGCCGCTGGGCGGGCGGTTGCTCCCAAGCCAAGCGGCGGTGCGTGTACGGCACCGCCGCTGTTTTATTGGCGACAATTTTTTCAGGCAGCCTGAAAGCCGCTGCCGCAAGGAATCGAATATGAATCGGGTAAGAATCAAAATCTGCGGCATCACGCGGGTGGAAGACGCGCTTGCCGCCGCGGCCGCCGGCGCCGACGCGGTGGGGCTGGTGTTTTTTGCCGGCAGCAAGCGTTGCGTCGATGCCGCGCGGGCACGGGAAATCGTGGCCGCGCTGCCGCCTTTCGTGTCGGCGGTGGGCTTGTTTGTCAATGCCGGCGCCGACGAAGTCCGCCGCGTGCTCGACAGCGTGCCGCTCAATCTGCTGCAGTTTCACGGCGATGAAGACGCTGCTTACTGTCGCCGTTTCGGCCGTCCTTATCTGAAAGCGGTGCGCGTGCGCTCGGCCGACGACATCTGCCGCGCCCAAGCCGCCTATCCCGATGTCCGCGCGCTGTTGCTCGATGCTTATGTTGAAGGCGAGTACGGCGGCACCGGCCGCAGTTTCGACTGGTCGCTGCTGCCGCAAGATTTGGGACAAAACTGGGTGTTGGCCGGCGGGCTGACGCCGCAAAACGTTGCCGCCGCGCTTGCCGCCAGCCGTGCGCCGGCGGTGGACGTTTCCGGCGGGGTGGAAGCGGCGGCGGGCATTAAAGACGCGGCAAAAATCGCCGCATTCGCCGCGGCCGTCTGCAAAGCAGCCTGAAAGCGGCAGGCAGCCTGAAAACGCCCAAACCGCTTTTCAGGCTGCCTTGAATGACCGGCAGCGTAAAAGACAAGAAACGATAGGGAGCACAAGATGCGGCAGGAACTGATGCGCGAAAAAGAAGCGGCGCTGGCGCAATACCGCGGCAACGGCGACCCGCAGGCGTTTTTCCGCCGTTACGGCGCGGCTTTGGAAGCGCTGCTGGCCAAGCTGTGGCAGCAGTATTTTTCAGGCTGTCCTTACTGCCTGCTGGCGGTGGGCGGTTTCGGCCGCGGCGAAGTCTATCCGCATTCCGATTTGGATTTGGCGCTGGTGGCGCCCGCAGAATTGTCGGCAGAAGACGAAAACCGGATTGCCGGCTTCGTGCAGGCTTTGTGGGATATGGGTTTGGCGCCGGCTTTGAAGTCAGGCAGCCTGAAAGAGTTGTGCGCCGCCGCCGCGCAGGATGTTTCGGCCGACACCGCTTTTCTCGAAGCGCGGCTGCTGTGCGGCGAAGAAGCGCTGGCGCAGCGTTTGCGCCGCGAGTTGGACGCGCAGCGCGACACCGCGGCTTTTGTCGAAGCCAAGCTGGTAGAAATGCAGCGCCGCCACGCCCGCCGGCCGGCGCTGGTTTTGGAGCCGGACGTGAAAAACGGCAGTGGCGGTCTGCGCGATTTGCACACCATGATGTGGCTGGCGCAGGTGCAGGGGCTGCAAACCGGTTTTTACGCGCTGATGCACCGGCGCATCATCACCCGCATCGAGGCCGGCCTGCTGCGCAGCTGCCACCGCGAGCTGGCACGTCTGCGCATTGATCTACATCTGGCTGCCGGCCGTGCCGAAGAGCGGCTGGTATTCGATTTGCAGGCTGAAATCGGCTGCCGTCGTTATCCCGATTTGGAACGGCAGGCGGCGGTGGAAAAGCTGATGCACGGCTTTTACCGCACGGTGAAAACCGTTATCCAGCTCAACGGCATTCTGATTCCGATGCTGCGCGGGCGGGTGTATTCGGCGCTGCCGCGGGTGGTGGGCGAAATCGACGCCGACTATTATCTGCTGGGCAAGCAGATTGCCGTGCGCGATTTGAAGCTGTTTGAGAAACGGCCGCAGGAGATTTTCGGCGTGGTGTCGCGCTGGCAGCTCAACAGCGCGGTGGAAGGCATGGCGCCGAAAACGCTACGGGCGTGGTGGGCAGCGGTGCAGTCGCTGGACGGGCGCTTTTATGCCGATCCCGCCAACCGCGCCCGTTTTCTTGGTTTTTTCCAAGCCGGCGCTAATCTGAGCAAAATCATGCGCTTTCTGAATCTGTACGGCGTGTTGGCGCGCTATCTGCCGGGTTGGAAGGCGATAGTCGGGCTGCTGCAGCACGATCTGTTTCATGTTTATCCGGTGGACGACCATATTCTGATGGTATTGGCCAAGCTGCGGCGGCTGGCGCTGGAGGAATACAGCCACGAGATGCCGTTTGCCAGCGCCCTGATGCACGCGTTTGAATCCAAATGGCTGCTGTATCTGGCGGCGCTGTTTCACGATATCGCCAAAGGCCGCAACGGCGATCACGCAAAACTGGGCATGGAAGATGCCCGCCGTTTCGCCGCCGACCATGGCTTGAGCGCCGATGAGTGCGAGCTGCTGGTGTGGCTGGTGGAGGATCATCTGCTGATGTCGTCGGTGGCGCAAAAAGAGGACATCCAAGATCCGGAAACCGTCGAGCGTTTCTGCCGCCGCGTTCGTACGCCACAGCGTTTGCGCGCGCTGTATCTGCTGACGGTGGCGGATATTTGCGGAACCAACCCGAAAATCTGGAATTCGTGGAAAGACCAACTGCTCAAACAGCTTTTTCAGGCTGCTTTGCGCCGGTTGTCCGGCGAGTCCGGCAGCCGCGAAAGCATGGGCAGCCGCCGTCGCGCAATGGCATTGGCGGCATTGGCCGAGCAGGGGAAAAGCGAGCGCGAAATCCGTTCCGTCTGCCGCACGCTGGGCGATGCTTATTTTGTGCGCCATGAGCCGGAAGAAATTTTGTGGCATCTGCAAGTGCTGCCGCAAAAGGGCATGGACAATGCGGTAGCGGGCATCCGCAGTCTGGATGCGGCAACGCTGCAGATTGTGGTGTTTATGCCCAATGCTGATGGTTTGTTTGCTCGTCTGTGCCGTCTGTTCAGCCGCAACGATTTGGACATCGCCGCCGCGCGGGCGTTTGTTACCGAGCATGATTTTATTCTTGATACTTTCGTCGTCAGGCTGCCTGAATATCTGGCCGGCAGCGACAGCAGCAGTTTTCAGGCTGCCTTGCAGCGGCAGCTGGACGATTTTCTCGCTGGCCGTTTTGCCGAAAAGAAAGACAAGCGCCAAGCAAGCCGTCGTGCCCGCAGTCTGCCGATTGCCCCGCATATCGAACTGAATGCCGACCCGAGCCAGCCCGATTGGTATGTGCTGGAGCTGGTAGCGGTCAACCGCCCGTATCTGCTGGCTGATATCAGCGAAGTATTCGCCCGCCGCCGTATCAGTGTGCGCCACGCCAAAATCAGCACGCTCGACGACAGGGCAGAAGACAGTTTCCTGTTGTATAGCGCAGCATTGGCCGATCCCGCCGAAGAAGTGGCTTTGAAACGCGACTTGTTGGCGGTGTTGAACGCCTAAGTTTGATGGTTTTCAGGCTGCCTGATAAAAACATTTCCAGCAAAAGCAGCGATTTGAGTTTTGGGTGGTAATTTTGTTGTTTGGTAGTAGTTGACTGAATTGAGCTTGGTGGGTATGATTGCGGTCTTTCGCTGCTTTGTTGGCGACGTTCTTTAACAGACAGATTACCGATAAGTGTGAGTGCCTTTGGTCTCACACTGCGACGGATAAGACAAGATATGTAGATTTTAGGATTTGCATTTATCTGTCTTTTTCTTTGAAGCAGACCAGAAGATGTATCAGTTAGAGATTGAACATAAGAGTTTGATCCTGGCTCAGATTGAACGCTGGCGGCATGCTTTACACATGCAAGTCGGACGGCAGCGGGGAGTGCTTGCACTCTGCCGGCGAGTGGCGAACGGGTGAGTAATGCATCGGAACGTACCGAGTAATGGGGGATAACTGTCCGAAAGGACAGCTAATACCGCATACGCCCTGAGGGGGAAAGCGGGGGATCTTAGGACCTCGCGTTATTCGAGCGGCCGATGTCTGATTAGCTAGTTGGTGGGGTAAAGGCCTACCAAGGCGACGATCAGTAGCGGGTCTGAGAGGATGATCCGCCACACTGGGACTGAGACACGGCCCAGACTCCTACGGGAGGCAGCAGTGGGGAA
>ERZ773068.17-NODE-17-length-95872-cov-8.667366_pt1 | contig 95872 bp, 98 predicted proteins | sample MGYA00580620_ERZ773068 | MGnify/ENA primary metagenome ERZ773068 (study PRJEB29015, sample SAMEA2737983) | human oral metagenome | biome: human oral; feature: human-associated habitat; material: dental | place: China | collected 2101 ... | reverse complement strand
GGACTGGAGATCTTCCAGGCCGGTGGGAACTGGTATGGATTTGGTCTTGGCAAGATCAAAGCAGATGTCATAACGATTTGATATCTCCTTATGTCTTTTTTTGTTTCAAAAGAAAATAAAATCGAAGGAGGCCAGTTGCTTTCTGCGCCATGTTCCATTGCGATAATTTTTGCGTTGAAAAAGGATATGACATTAAGGTTAAAACTAAAACACATCATGCTTAGCCAGAAAAAACCTTCACGCATATTGTTCGTCATTGCAAAAAAGACCATCCTATCCATAAGATAAAACATAATGGGATAATTGATAAAGAATATCCAAACATTTATAAGATATCCTCGCTCATCTTTATATTTCCAATCAATATGCCGATTATATAAATTCCTAAAAGATAATCCTCCTACTATGAGGAAAAATACGTCTAATGCGAGTTCCATCAATTTCTCCCTTGTTTTTTATTAGTATCTCCCAATAAAAACTCTTTTGTAGAATTTGTGAAGAATGCCTTTGCCAAGGTCGTAGAGTTCTTTATCAGCATTCTCCTTCTTTATATCACTTCTGACATTTCCCTAACGTATACTTAGAATCTTCAAGCATAATAATATAAATAAGACATTACAGCAATAAATATCATACAATTTACTATAGATACCCCCTGATATCTCCTTATACTCGTTTTTGTCGAGAGGGAGAAACATAACACCGGGGAGCATACATTTGTTTCTCCATTTTCTAATGTTGTAATTTTCAAATTAAAAAAAGTAATTATATGAACTATAAAACAACAAAACATTATAATCCCCCATGGTAATGCAATTATTTTATTATCTAACAACGTATAATACAAAGTTCGATTAATAACACAAACCATAATAGGTAGATTAATCAGCATCATATAAGAATTCACAGCATACCATGTATCTACTTTATATGCGCGATTGATATGATGAGTATAAAGATTTCTAAAGGTTAAAATACCACCTATTAGAAAAATGCAATCTAACACAATATCCATTATTGTTTCTCCTCTACTTTTGGTTCATCTAAGACTTTTTCTTTTAGCCACGTCGTCCCTTCGGCAACAAATACATTGGTCGCAATAACACCTATTGCCCCCACCCCAGTCGATGTTAAAGCAGAATCTAAAAGGATTGTGCCAACAAATGCCCCTGTATTAATTGCCACAGCACCGACAAACTTCTCACCATTATACTTTTGGGCATCTTGATAGGTATCATAAATAAGCCCCAGTGGACTTAACACACCTACTTTTGTCAGACGCCCCTGTTTCACTACATACGCAGGGATTTCTTTTTGTAGGCTTCTATACTCCTTTGCAAGACTATCTGCCTGTTTAATTTGTGCCGTGCCGGGGTCAATGCTTAGCAATCTTGTTGATTTCCTTAATCACGGCTTCGTTGAGGCCTGCACCTGCGACGCCCGAGGTAAAGCCCGCCCCCGTGATGCTGCTCATGATGCCGCCGATGGCCATATGGACAAGGATTTTCGTTCCTTTGCCGTCGTTCGGAAGTTTATGCGCAAGTTTAAACGCTTCCTCACCGAATACGCCTGCCAGTTCCTGCTGTTCTTCTATTTTCTTTTTGTCAAAGATTCTCCCGAGCTCATTCAACGCGTTGCTCGTGTCTCTATTGAGTGCGGAGAGGTCTTGATTCGGGTTTTCGCGCACGTCAATACTCCCCGGCGCAATCGCAGATGTGGTTGTGCTGTCTGCATTGCCTCTCGCGGGAACGGAAAGGACGGGCGTCAGCCCTTTCATGTTGTAGCCTTCTCCTGCGCCGTACGTAATGTTCGGCACCTATAATAAGATTATCTCTCCTCATCTCCGAGTATCGCCGATATGCAGATTTCATAATATCCATTTCCTTGAGAAATTTTGGCAACGTAATCTTTTTTATAACCCCGCATATAATTCCCCCCCTCAGTCACATCACGCCACCCATTTGCAATCATTTCCTGTTTGTTAAATATATGATACATATCGCCCTTCACCTTAATATAAAATTGACGATCTCCTCCTATAAAAGTCTTATTTTCAATATCAAGGACTGTTTCGGTCTGTATCTCTTTTAGATCATGCAGCGCATAAACAAGAATGAGTTCGCGAGTTTTCGTGTGCTTATCAAAGAGGAGTGGGAGATATAAATATACATAGGAAAATATAAGTATCACTCCTATGATCACAACTTTAAATTTTCTATCAATCAATCTCCATCTCTCCCATTTCCGATAAGAATCAGATACTCATTCCCTTTTTGAGATATTGAATACTCGATATTTTCATCTGGTGATTTATAGTGATTATATTCAACCTCTATCCCATCTTTGTAACTTTTTTCATGGGTTTTCAACTCCAATTCTCCTTTGTATCGTTTCATCTCCTGCTCTATACCTCGTGGGCTACTGTACTTAATTATTATACTAAATCGTTTACCAAGGCGATCGCTAGGGATAGCTTCTATGACATCGTGTTTAGGTGGCAAATCAAGTTCTTGAAAAGCAACGAGAAAATTATTCCAATTTTCTCGTTCTTTTGTTTTAATCCCATATATATAGATAGCAAAACATAATAGAGCAACATAATAGATAGTTAATATGATGAACTTTCTCTTTTTCATAATTAAAAATCCTTTTGTTCTCCTTCGTAAAGTGTTCCTCCTAGAGAAAGCCCGGCCCCCGGCGTAGTGCCTACGAAATCATAAACAAAGTAATATTTTCCAAATCCCCAAGCAATTCCTTTTCCCACCCCCATACTTATAGCCCCGTCAATAGACGGTCCTGTCAATTGCTCTTTTATTATGTTAGGATCAGTGATAATATTTCCATCTGAATCTTCCAAATGCCCTCGCCCCATTATCATGCTAGCCCCCCCAAGGAGCTTTTCCAGCTCCTAAACTATATGAACTATACACCGGGGTGTCCCTTCCACATTAAATACCATAATTGTTCCTTGCACGCTTACACCATATGCTCCACCGGATACTCCTATGAGGTTACAATATCCCTCTGGTAGATTATGCACAATATTGTCATCCCGAATTGCCTCCCTAACAAACTGAATTTCTGTGAGCAAGCTATTATTCCTTGTCCCGCTTGCCGCCGCTGCGGCACCTGCTCCCGCTGTTCCGCCGGCTGCTCTGGCTGCCGCCGCGCCGACGATAGCGCTCACGATTTGTGCCGCGCCGGGATCATGCTTGGCAATCTTGTCAATTTCTTTAATCACGGCTTCGTTGAGTCCCGCACCCGCGGCGCCCGATGTGAAGCCCGCCCCCGTGATGCTGCTCATGATGCCGCCGATAGCCGCGTGGACAAGGATTTACAAATAATATAAAATTATAGTTATTCCACCAATCATGAATAAAGCTCCCACTACCCACAACCAAGCAACACGTTCAAATGCAAACTTAACTCGGAGATTCTTTTTATCCGCTTTTAGCAAAACTTCGGGATCTGTTTTGTTCAAATATTGAGTATATCTATAAGTAAAATATGAGCCAATGAACAAAGTTGCTCCTATATAGAAAATCTGAACACCAAATCCCACATCTGTTTCCAAAAATATCCTTGTCTTTAAGAAAAAATGATCTACAACGCAGGGTCCAGTTCCTAATACTATTAAACAAAAGATCCCAACTATAGATTGCAAGCCTTGTAGACTTATTTCCTTCCTTTTATAATAGTACATTGTTCTAAAGATTACTACAACACCTAATATAACTAATAAGATAAGGCTCCACACTCACCGTTACCTCCTTTCAATATCCTTATATGCTGCTGCCGCCTTTTCTTTATCCTTTTTTATACCTTCTCGTAGCCAACTCTTAACATATGCTCCGCCGACACCACCTACCCCCCCCTCCTACATAGGCTCCGGGCGGTCCTAATAAGGTCGGTGTTTTAATTACCTGTAGCCATCTCCCATAGATATTATAATTATTCTCAATAATTTAGATACACATACAGCATCCCCAAAGCACCCACCAAGGAAGAAAACGTTGCAACGATTTGATATCTCCTTATGTCTTTTTTTGTTTCAAAAGAAAATAAAATTGAAGGTGGCCAGTTGCTTTCTGCTCCATGTTTCATTGCAATGATTTTTGCATTAAAGAAAGATATGACATGAAGATTAAAACTAAAACACATCATGCTTAGCCAGAAAAAACCTTCATGCATATTGTTCGTCATTGCAAAAAAGACCATCCTATCCATAAGATAAAACATAATGGGATAATTGATAAAGAATATCCAAACATTTATAAGATATCCTCGCTCATCTTTATATTTCCAATCAATATGCCGATTATATAAATTCCTAAAAGATAATCCTCCTACTATGAGGAAAAATACGTCTAATGCGAGTTCCATCAATTTCTCCCTTGTTTTTTATTAGTATCTCCCAATAAAAACTCTTTTGTAGAATTTGTGAGTATTGCGATACTACTATTAGCAATAGGGACGGCAAGCGCCCCAACTCCAGTTCCTACTAAGGCGTTATCAACCACCAATGTAAACGCAAAAGAGGCACCGTTTATCACTGTGGCTACAACAAACTTCTCACCATTATACTTTTGTGCATCTTGATAGGTATCATAAATAAGCCCTAGTGGACTTAACACACCTACTTTTGTCAGACGTCCCTGTTTCACTACATACGCAGGGATTTCTTTTTGTAGGCTTCTATACTCCTTTGCAAGACTATCTGCCTGTTTATTTAGTAGTGTAACAGGTAAATCTCCCCCAAATTTAAAGGTCTCTATTCCTATTGTTTTCCCTAATTCAACACGTCTCTCTCTATTTGGATCTGTATTTTCTTTTTTAGAATTGTCCTTCGGATTTCCTGTAGTTTCTGTGCTATTCCCACGAGTCTTCTCACCCTGTTTATCATTTGATCGGTTACCCTTACTATCCTTGTTGTTTACATCATTCTTTTGGATTGTCGTTGCGGTATTGTCTTCATCCGAATGTTCTTGTTCTGTGTCTTCCTTTGGGTTCTCTGCGATCTGTGTAGTACGTCGCCATGGTCCCCAATATATCCTTTCTTCGGTGTGGCTAGAATTTTTGTCATCAATAATATTTGTTTTAGTAAACCCATCCTCACCTGGAGTTTTCGTAGAGGCGTTCTTTTCTACTTCAACGATTCTAACAAATTTTGTGCCATCTGCTTTTGTATAGATAATAGGCTTATATTCGTATCCCGGAGTTGGTGTTTTTCCAATACGGCTAAGTGCCCGCTGTAAATAGCCCCCTTGCTCAAAGACTTGTGCTACCTCATATTCATCTCCTCCACATGCTTCTACAGCTTTTAGAAAAGCTTCCCTTTCTTGCTCGTCAAGAAAATCTTCAAGATGCTCAAATGAAAGACGCACAGCATTACACGATCTGAATGATTATGTAGTTTCATGTTTTTTCACGATATGTGGACTCCGTCCTAAGATACAGTTCCTCCTTTGTTTTCATTTGCTGCCGAGACTTCAGGAAGGAAGTGCACCTCTACACGGTTCTTTGCTTTGTCCGAAATCCATTCGGTCAAGCGAGCACGCGACGCTTCGTCCATATCCGATTGCAGATATATGAACGCAATTTGCGTTTCACTCAGAGCAGCCGATTTATCCCCAGTCCCGGCGGGTGCGTGTACACTCCCGACAGCGATGCGGGAGATTTGCGGAAATACAATACGCGCCTCTCGATTCCAGTCCAATATGTAAGTCCCCTGCTTCTCACTTTCCTCGCGGGCAGACTTGAGTGCGGTCACGGTCTGCTGCTCCTGCATAGAGGGAATGGCACTTTTTTCAACCTCGCTGAGTCTTTGATCGATCATCGCCTCCATCTTTTCTCTCTCTTCCACCGTTTCCGCAGAAAACACCTCCAACCGGAACGGTCTAAGATGTGCCTTTTCATGCAGTTTCTCTGTCAATCCCGTCAAATCATCCTCCGATATTCCGGCAATCGTAAATACTGTCAGCATTTTCTTCTCGTTATCCAAAGTATAGGAGATTGCCAGACGAGGAGGTGCTTTGAAATTCTCCTCGATATAAATCTTCGCCTGCTCGTTCTCCAGATTTTTCTGCACGCTTTGATACGCAAAGAAGCAGCTGGGCAGCGTGACAAGCACTGCAAAAGCCATCAGGTAGCGTTTCTGTCTTGAAAATTCCACGGAGTTGCGCTCTATCTTGGAGGGAATGTCAATGATTTTCAGGACGATGAATGCCGTCAGACAGATAAAGAAGCTGTTGATAAAGAACAGGTAGAGTGCGCCCACAGTGTACGCCATATCGCCCGTGGCAATGCCATATCCTGCGGTGCAGAGAGGAGGCATCAGAGCTGTTGCAATCGCAACACCAGGGATGACATTCCCGCCCTCTTTGCGTGTTACGCCGATGATTCCTGCCAAGCCGCCAAAGACAGCAATCAAAACGTCCCAGATGGTCGGCGATGTTCGTGCAAGCAGTTCCGACGAAGGGGCATCGATCGGTGTGAGGGAAAAATAAAGCGTCGATGTGGCAACCGAAATGATCACTTGGGCGAGCAGACTTCCTGCGCTGGAACGAATGTATGTGCTGTCATAACGAGCAAGCCCATAGCCAATTCCAAGGATCGACCCCATCAGCGGAGAAATCAGCATCGCGCCGATGATGACCGCCGTGCTGTTCATATTGAGCCCGATGGAGGCGATAAAGATCGCCAGCATCAGGACACTGAGATTCGTCCCCCGAAATCGCACGCCGGCGTTGATCCGCTTCGTAATTTCCTGTGTCGAGGCAATGTCGCCATGCAAGTCAAAAAAATCTTTTAGTTTCTCCCAAATCAAACAAACAGCTCCTTCGGTCTCTATCATTAGGATGTTCGTTATTTATAGAAATAATACCATGCTCTTACGAACATCGTTAATTCCTTCACCGACGTATCGGGAAGCCCCACCAGTTCAAAGCCCGGCAGCCCGGGCGATACATCCACCTCAACGTCGATAATCCGTCCATCTATCCCGAGGGTCGTCGCACCATAGATCTTTGCAAACAACGGCCTTCCCTCCCACGTTTCAAATATAAGAAAATTATAACACAAGAGAGGGTGTGTTGCCTAATGATTCTTTGCAAAAGAAAAGATTCCAGACGCCGAATTGACGAATGGAATCTCTTTTGTATGGGTTTATGGAACCATTCTTCAATCTTTATTTCAAAAACCGAAATTCACGCTATTACGCACCTTCTTCGCGTGTATCCAACGAGGAGCAGTCACCAAGCAAACGCAAAATTTCCTGAACCTCAGCGAGATGGGTCTGCGTGAAGTAAATAGTGCAGTCATCCGTCAAGTCGACGGCGTACGCCTCCTCGGTGCGCTGAAGATCGATATTGACAAGAGACTGCTCCATATCTGCGCGAAAAATTTCCCGATTGCTGTCACGTACTTGCTGATAACGGCGATCACACTCGGAACACAAACATAAGGCTTCCGCTATGGAATTTTTCCTGTGCAACTTGATTTTACAACCTACAAAAATTATTTTTCCAGTGCCTTTTGGAGTGCGGCTTTCATCCGTGTGATGCTGTCTGCGCCGGCAATGCGTTCATCACCGATGATAAAGAGCGGCACGGAGCTGACGCCACGCATATAGGCCTCCGTTTCATCCTGCTGCACTTCGTCCAGATAGAGCGTGTCGAACTTGATCACTTTTTCCGCTTCTTCCATATTAAGACCTGCCGACTGTGCCGCACAGCGCAGAACATCGGGTTCGGAGAGGGCGGCATTTTTGCCGAAATAGGCATCCATGAGAACCTCGATAAGACGGTCGGCTTTCTCCGGCTCTTTGCTTTGTGCATACTTGGTCAAACAATGTGCATCCACGGTGTTGACAAACTGGGCATCGACAAAGTTGAAGTTCAGTCCTTCCTGTCTGCCCATGGCAGTAATGCTGTCGATGCGCTTTTCTGCTTCATCTGGCGAGAATCCGTACTTGCGTACGAAGAGGTCGGTCATGTTGCCTACGGATTTTCGCGGTGCATTTGGATCAAGCTGGAACGCTTTCATTTCAAGTTCAATCGGCTCGGTGGTGTCCATCGCGGCAATGGCTTTTTTCATGCGTGTCTCTCCGATGTAGCAGAAGGGACAGGCGTAGTCGGACCAATATGTGATTTTCATGTGGCATCACCTTTCGTTATGTGATGATAGAGTGGGTTCTTCCTGCGGCAGAGATTCTGCCTGTGTCGTGTGTTGATGCAGATAGTCGATGTAGCGGTTTCCCCACACTTCAATGCAATCGAGGACGGGGGTGAACGCGTAACCGATTGGCGTCAGCTCGTATTCGACGCGCGGCGGGACTTCGGGGAAGGCGGTGCGTGTCAGCAGGCCTTCATATTCAAGCGTTTTCAGCTGTGTGGCAAGTGTCGCCTGTGTTGCGCCGACTTCCTTTTGAATTTCGCCAAAGCGCCTTGCACCGGCGGCAAGGGTACGCATGATGAGGATCGCCCATTTCCCTGCGATGAGTTTTTGCGCCGTAGCAAAGGGACAAGAACCGAATTTGTTCATCTGTCGATGGGGGGGCTTTGTCATGGTGATTCCCTTCTGTCTGCATATCGTTCATACGACCTGTTAGAAATAATAGCACAGTTCTTTTGTTAATGCAAGTCGAAAAATTAAAGTTAGTGTTTTTTATGTGTTTCTGATCATATTATTGGGTGGACTGTAGTATAATGAAAATATATAGAAAATCCAACGAAAGTGAGGTAGATACACACGCTCTTTTCCCTGCCCTTTGTATTTATAGACGTGGAGCGGCAATCCTGCGATGGATTCGGCAAGGATGCACACGCAAGCGTAAACCGCTGTTGTCTGCATCGCAGTCCTCTCATTGACCGCGTTGCCCGCCGCTGTCTGTCCAAACAAAAAGGACAAGCCGCCGAGGTGATTCTTGGGCTTGTCCCGTGAACGGAAGAGTTTTGTGAAGAAGTTCATGGAAACCTCCATTTCAGGTTTGTAATTTTTATGTCCGCTGCAATCTCCCAATCCCCATGTCTTGCACAATATTCGAATTTGATTTATACTAACCATATCAAATGTGGGAAATCCCACTCCTTAGAACGGAGGAATATGTATGCAAGCTGCAATCAAAGGTCGCTATCAGGCTCACTTGGATGCAAAGAAACGTCTGACACTGCGCGGTGCTAAATATGATTATTACGAAGTACAGGAATACGATAACGGCATCATCCTGCTAGAGCCGCGAGAACTGGTTCGTCCAGAGGAAATATCGAAACGTACGCTACAGATGATGGATGAATCCATCCGCAATCTGAATGCAGGAAAAGTTTCTGCACCGATTGACCTCTCCGGATTCTGAATATGGATTTTTCGATTCATATGGGTATTCCTGAAATGCTTGAACTGTGGATGCGTCTGCACAAAGAGAGCATGGATGGAAGTATTTCAAAAGCAGATGCCAACCTTTATAAAAAATGGGGCAAAGCATTAAAACTTCTTGCTTCCAATCCATTCTATCCAAGCCTCCATACACACGAAATCCAAGATTTAACCAGACGGTACGGACAAAAGGTCTGGCAGTCATATTTGGAGAACCGAACCAGTCGCGCCATGCGAATGTATTGGGTGTATGGCCCAGAGCAGAAAGATATTACCATCATCGGATTGGAACCCCATCCCGAAGATAAGAAAAACGGTGCATACGACAAGGTCACGCTGTCAAAACTGGAACCGCTCGAATAAACACTAATTCACAGCAACAAAATTCCTCGCTCATCATAGACACATGCGGAGGTATCATTCCCACACCGAATCGCACGGTCAAGCGCCATGATAAGCACGATCACGCCGTCGATCTTCTCGGTGGATTTCTCCTTGTCCGCCTTGATGTTTCCTGCAGGGTCGGTGCGAATGAATATATTGTCTGCCATCCAGCGCATGACGGGATGCCCGCCGTGCGCTATTTCTTTTCCAGCGTCAGCTTCATCAACTCCTTGGTTGGCGCTCCCATATCCTTAAAGCCCTAACGTTGCCTAATCGCTCAATTGCCTCCACAGGACAGCTCTCATAGCACAGACCGCAGTGCAGACAATGCGCCGGATAACATAGGGCGTCCCGTCCTCGATGCACTGCTGCGGGCAAAGACTCGCACACGTGCCGCAGCCAATGCAGGCCTCCGTGATGAAAAAGCCTTTTTCTGTAACAGGGGCTTTGCCAAGCGCAAGACTCTCGCAGCAGATGGGACTTTTCCCGAGATCAAAGAATTCAATGCTCCCCTCCGCAATAACAAACGCCTCGAGGATATAACGCGTCTCCCCCGGATAGACCTCATTCATCGATGGATTCTCTTCAAAAATACGGTCAATCATCGTGTGCTGCTCCGCATCCGCAAGCCGCTCGGCACGCCCCATGAGGCGTACCGTCTGCCACTTGTCATTCAGTCCTGTTACAGCAACGGCGGAATTCGCCAGAAGCTCCGCATAGAAATCCTTGCCGCGTGCTGTGCAAAAGAAGAGGCGTCCCTCCTCCACCAACATCACATCAATAATCCGCACTGCGGACAGACCGTTTCTATCAATCGTCGCAAAGACGCAGTCCCGTACGCGCGCAGAAGCTCCAGATATTCCTGGCTCCCCATATAATACCAGCCTCTCCTTCATGCCAAATATGAGAAAATCATAACATAGAATATGCCATGTTGCCTAATGATTCTTTGCAAAAAGGGATTCCAAACGTCAAATATGACGGATGGAATCCCTTTTTTATGAACATTTATCGATCTGTCTGAGCAAGTGTGCGGCAGTAATCTTCAAACTCCTCCCTGTCCGCATAGGATGAAAAAACAAGAGCGTTATTCCCCTCATGTAAGCAATACTGCGACTTTCTCTTACTTCTAATTGTCTCTGGCGGCTCAATTATCTGGAATCCTACTAATTCCAAGAAATTGTACCGACAATCGCCTGCACGGCTTCGACAGGGAGCGGTTCTTCGAACGAGAGCGAGAATGTATAGCCGCCGCGCGACCAGAGGGCAAGGCTGACAAGTTTTTTGCTGCCTTTGACGCGGATGTACTGGCGTCCGGTTTGAACCACCTGATTGACTTCATAGACTGTGCTGTCTCCGCTGATATCCGAATCCCCCTTTGCCATGCGAAAGAGGATTTCCTTGCCTGCATCATTGCGGTAGAAGATCTCAGCGAGGCTCTTATCTATGACGATGATGTCCTTCTGCACATAGCCCACAGGCAAAAGTGTCGGCGTATAGACAGGAAGCCCGGCAACTGCCCATGCATCCCGCACACTTGTATATTCAACGAGCGGCGAGGGCATTGCCTGCGTATGTCCACTGCCCATAAGAACTGCAGAGGCCGTAAGTCCCGCAATCAATACACGTTTCATTCCATGTGTTTTCACCGCACACCTCTCATTTCTTTGCTTTTGTTTTCTTCTGGAACACATCCTTCTTCTTATGCGCATTGCCCAGCATCTCCCGTGCATTCGCCAGGGCAGCCTCAGTGACATCATCACCGGACGCCATGCGTGCAATTTCTCGTACACGCTCCTCGTCTGAGAGGCATTCCACCTGCGTCACAGTCGCCTCCCCTTTAACACATTTGGAAATGTACAGATGTGTATCCGCCATGGAGGCGATCTGAGGGAGGTGCGTGATACAGAGCACCTGCTTGTAATGTGCAACAAAGGCGATGCGCTCGGCAACCATCTGAGCGGTTCGTCCGCCGATGCCCGTATCAATCTCATCGAAGATCATGCTCGCTGTGCTGGTGTCACGCGCAGCGATGACTGTCTTGATAGCGAGTGCGATGCGCGAGAGTTCGCCGCCCGAAGCAATCTTCTCGATCGGTTTTTCTTCCTCACCGACGTTTGCGGAAAAGATCATTGTAAGGCTGTCCGCACCGCAGCTCGTGTATTTTCCCTCGGGTGAGACAAGAATATGAAAACGCGCCTTCGGCATACCGAGCTCCTGCAGTTCATGCTCAATCTCAGCAGAGAGTGCCGCGCCGGCCTTCTGTCTGCGCTCTGTGAGTTCTGCCGCAAGCCCCCGCAGTCTCTGGTACAATGCAGCAATATCCTCTTCCAATTTGGCCATATCTGCATCATAGTTGTCAACGGCCGCAAGCTCCCCGCGAATATCTGCCATACGCTCAAGTACGGTGGAGATGCTTCCGCCATATTTCTTTTTGAGCCGATCAATAACATCCATACGTGCCTGCACTTGATCAAGCCTTGCAGGATCCGTGTCAATGCCCTCCAGATAGTCCCGCACTTCATACGATGCCTCCTGCAGAGAAATGTAAGCTTCTCCAACCATCGTCTGCACATTCGAAAGGCCGTCATCATAGCGTGCAATCTCATCCAGCGCATGTGTAACCCGTGCAAGTGCGGAAAGTACAGCGAGTCCTTCCCCTCTGTCCTCACTGAGCAAATCGTGTGCTTCGGCAGCATGTTCCGCAAGTTTTTCCGAATGGGAAAGACGGCGAATCTCAGCTGCGAGTTCCTCATCCTCGCCCTCACGCAATTCTGCCTCAGCGATCTCGCGTTCCTGCCAGCGCAGCATATCCATCCGCTCGCTGATGCCTTTGATCTCCTCCGCGCGTTCTGTTCGGAGCCTGGATTTCTCCTTCCAGGCTCCATAGACCTGCTGATATTCCGCCAGGCGCGCCAAGAGATCACGATCCCCGCCCTCGAGCAGCTGACGCTGTGTATCCTCGTGCAGAAGAGCAAGGTTCTCATTCTGCCCATGGATATCTACAAGGTACGAAGCAATTTTTTTCAAAAAAGATAAAGTTACATGGCTGCCGTTGACAAGAATTGAGCTTTTTCCTATCCGCGAAACTTTGCGGATAATGATGAGTTCGTCATCGTATTCAATTTCCTGTTCTTCAAGCAGGGGCAGCATTTCACCTTTTTCATCGACGGAAAAAACAGCTTCAACGCGGAGGAAGTCAGAGCCGCTGCGAATCATATCGCCCGATATCCGCTGTCCGAGAATTGCACCGAGCGCATCGATGAGAATGGATTTCCCCGCGCCGGTTTCTCCGGTCAGGATATTCAGCCCGGCGCCGAACTCCACCGCAACCTCTTCGAGCAGAGCAAAATTCCATACGCGGAGGCTATGCAGCATTGCGTTCGCCTCCCATCAACGCAGCAGTGTCTGGATGCGTGCGGCCACAGATTCTGCTGCAGATTTCGGCTTGACCAGCAGGAAGATGCTGTCATCCCCCGCAACCGTGCCGAGGACTTCCGTCCATCCTGAGGAATCAAGTGCAGATGCTACCGTTGAAGCTCCTCCGGGGATGGTCTTGATCAGAACGATATTCTCGCTGAAGTCACAAAGAACTACATTGTCCTTGAAGAGCCGCTTCATCTTTCTCTCAGAGAAGCGCACACTCTCGCTTGGCGTCAAAGCATAGCGATAGCGGCCGTTGCCGGCAGGAACCTTAACGAGATAAAGTTCCTTAATATCGCGCGATATTGTTGCCTGCGTAACGCGCACATGACGCACTCGCAGAGCCTCCGCAAGGGCATCCTGCGTCTCAATGATCTCCTCTTCAATGATTTTCTTGATAAGGTCGTGGCGTCGACTTTTCATTCCGCTCTCTCCTAGCAATTTCTCCAGAGTTTTGTCCGCAGTGTCTGATAGTAGTCCTTGTCCTCGAATTTAATGATCCCCGCCCGCACATCCGAGCATTTCACGGTAACAATATCATCCGGATGAATCGTTGTCGTCTCCTGCCCGTCCAATGTGACAATGATGCTCTGCCGCATATCGAGCAGGTGGATATGCACGACATCCTCCTCGCGAATGATGAGCGGACGGATATTGAGCGTATGCGCACAGATCGGTGTGAGAATCAGTCCCTTTACCATCGGATTGATGATGGGCCCGCCTGCCGAGAGCGAATACGCCGTAGATCCCGTCGGCGATGCGACAATGAATCCGTCTGCCTTGCATTCGACGAGCGGCGTTTTGTTCACCGTCAGTCCGAGCGAAATGATGCGCGCGACATCGCCCTTAGTCACAACGATGTCATTGATTGCATAGCCGAGAAAATGCTCCGCTCCCTCCTTTGTCACATAGCCCGCAAGAAAAGGCCGCCATTCTATATGGTAGCTGCCTTCACAGAGCTTTTCCAGCTTCTCCTCCAGCTCATTCTGCTCGATGTCCGCCATAAAGCCGAGCGTCCCCATATTGATGCCGCAGACAGGAACCGGATTCTCGGCATATCTGCGGCAAATGCCGAGCAGCGTTCCGTCGCCGCCGAGACTGAGTGCAAAATCTGCCGGCAGATGCTCAATATCATCAACGCCGTATTCTTCCATGCCGAAGTCAACCGCGCGCTCGCGAGACAAAATCATGCGCGCATCCCGTGCAGAAAAGAATTTACGAATGCGAAGCAGAACCTGCCGCGTCTTCGGCTTGATCAAATTCGGAAAAATTGCAACCGTCAACATAGAAATCTAAGCACCTCATCCATCCAGCGTCCGATGCGCCTCTGCCACAACGGCAGCGACCGTGTTCTCACCGAATCCCGCACTGTGGTCCCCTCCCATCGTCAGATGCAGAAGATATTCGATGTTCCCCTTTGGCCCCTTGATCGGTGAGAACGTAAGACCGGAGGCAATAAATCCGAGATCCTCTGCCACAGTAAGGACCGCACGAATAACGGACGTATGCACTGTCGGATCGCGTACGACGCCGTTCTTGCCTACATGCTCTTTCCCAGCTTCAAACTGCGGCTTGATGAGCGCAATCGTTTCTCCGTCGTCCTTGAGCAGTATACGAACAACCGGCAGCACCTTATTGAGTGAGATAAATGCCACATCGATCGAGGCAAAATCAAGCGGCTGTCCCAATGTCTCTGCCGTGACATTTCGAATATTTGTCCGCTCCATATTGACGACGCGCGTATCCGTGCGCAGTTTCCAATCGAGCTGCCCGTAGCCGACATCAATCGCATAGACCTTTGCCGCACCGTTCTGCAGCATACAGTCTGTAAATCCGCCCGTCGAAGCACCAATGTCTGCCGCAATTTTCCCGGTAAGGACTGTGCCGAATGATTCCAGTCCCTTGGCCAGCTTCAATCCGCCGCGGCTGACATAGGGCAGATCTTCCCCCACGACACGCAATGAGGACAGAGGCGAGACTGTCGTCCCCGCCTTATCGACACGCTGCTCGTCGACCAGTACCTGACCGGCCATGATGAGCCGCTTCGCACGCTCGCGGCTCGCGGCAAAGCCCCGCGCCACGAGCAAAAGATCCAACCGCTCTTTTTTCAAAATATCGCCTACTGTTTTCGATTTACGAGATATGATACCAGCTCCCGCAGAAAGGATGCTTCCGAACCGAAGACGGCAAGCGCCGCAAGGGCTTCATCCACGGTGCGCTGAGCAAGCTCCTGCGCCGCAGAAAGAGAGGTCAGCGTCACATAGGTCGACTTATGGTTTTTCTCATCGCTTCCAACCGGCTTCCCAATATCCTCTGCATTTCCAACCACATCGAGGATGTCATCCGTGATTTGGAAGGCCAGGCCAAAATGATCAGCATATGCTGTAAGTGCTGCAAGCTGCTGTTCGGACGCCCCTCCAAGAATCGCGCCGCTGCGCAGTGCCGCATGAAAGAGCGCGCCTGTCTTGCCCATATGAACACGTCGGAGCTCATCCAACGAGATCGTTTTATTCTCTGCCTGCAGATCGAGCACCTGTCCTCCGACCATGCCCTCGGCCCCTGCCGCCCGACTGATCTCATCTACTACGCGCAGCAGCGATGCAGCGGGAACATCCTTTTGACGGAGAAGTACTGTAAAGGCGAGCGTAAGAAGTGCATCCCCCGCAAGAATCGCGATGCCATCGCCGTAGACCTTGTGATTTGTCAGCTTTCCGCGGCGGTAGTCATCGTTGTCCATCGCGGGAAGGTCGTCATGGATGAGTGAATAGGTGTGAATCATCTCTAATGCGCACGCCGCAGGCAGCAGCTTCGTACCGTCTGAGCCCACAGCATCCGCCGCAGCCATCAGCAAAATAGGTCGCAGGCGCTTCCCCCCTGCCATCAGACTATATTCCATTGCCTCCCGCAGGGTATTATCCAGGATATCCGTCTTTGCCAGTTCATCCCGCAAGGCTCGCTCGATGAGCTCCTGACGATTCCGCCAAAGTTCTTTCATCTCAGCCCCCGATCTGCAGTTCTTCTTCCACGACGCCAGACGCTGATTCTTTGACCAGAAGGTCCATCGTCTCTTCAGCACGCTTCAAAGACTTCATGCAGAAATCAGATAGCTTAATCCCCTCGGAATATTTTGCCATCAGGTCTGCCAACGGCAGATCTCCGGTCTCAATCTCAGAGACAATATGCTCCAGTTCACCAAGTGCATCCTCGAATGTCATCTCTTTTTTACGTGCCATTCTGCTTCTCCTTTGCCTTAACCACAGCAGATATTTTCCCATCCGCAAATGTGATATTCAAATGATCTCCAACGGACAGCTCCTTCGCTCTGCTCACCGTTCTCCCATCTTTCTCGATGATGCTGAATCCTCGGTACAGAATCTGCACAGGATTAAGCAGCTCAAGCCGCTTCAAAATGAGTTCAAGATGATGCCGCGTATTCGTACGCTGTTCCTTGACAGCGCGATAAAGCTGCTCCGTCACATGATCGGTATGTTGAATTGGAGCGGAAAGCAAGAGGCCCGGATTCCTGCGCCACGGGCGGTCCGTAAGACTTTCCAAATACGACATGCGATGACCTATCTGGCGTTTCCTTCCCGCGGAAAGACGTGTAAGGAGACCCGCGGCATATTGACACAGCTCGCCTGCATCCGGAACCGCAAGCTCGGCAGCCTGTGAAGGAGTTGCTGCACGCCGATCGCTGACGAAATCCGCCAGCGTCGTATCTGTCTCATGTCCCACGGCGGAGATCACCGGAATTTTCGAATCATAGATCGCGCGCACAACGATTTCCTGATTGAAGGCCCAGAGGTCTTCTGCTGATCCTCCTCCGCGTCCCACAATGAGAACATCTACTGGATATTTCCTGTTGAAAAATTTCACCGCCCCTGCAATCTGCCCTGCTGCCTCTGTCCCCTGCACGAGGACAGGGCAAAGAATCAACTGGATGCCGGGCCAGCGCCGCTTAGTCACCTTATGAATATCACGCAGAACCGCACCAGCAGATGAGGTAACGATGCCAATGCGGCGCGGGAAACGGGGCAGAGGCTGTTTATGCGTTTCATCGAAAAGCCCCTCGGCAGCGAGCCTCTCCTTGAGCTGTTCAAAAGCAAGCGCAAGAGCTCCCGCTCCCTCCGGGGTTAACGAATTCACATAGAGTTGATAGACACCGTCACGCTCATAGACAGACACACTGCCGCCCGCAATGACCTGCATCCCGTTCTCCGGCGTAAAGCGCAGATTTCGCGCATAGCCGTTGAACATAACGCATTTCATACTCGCCTCGGCGTCTTTCAGCGTAAAATAACAATGTCCGGAAGGATACCGCTTAAAATTGGAAAGTTCACCGCGAATCAGAATAGCTGAGAGGATCTCTTCCCCCTCGAATAGTCCCTTGATATATCGCGTTACATCACTGACACTATGAACAGTCATAAAACACCTTTCTGCACTGATAAAAAAAGAACCATTGCACGAAACGGTCGCGCAACGGATTCTTTTTTCAGCTCTTTTAAGACTGAACAGCCTTCTGCATCGCGGCAAGGATACCGTTTACATAGCGGCCCGCGTCATCCGAGCCATATTTTTTTGCCAGCTCGACAGCCTCGTTAATTGCAACCGGAGGATCAATCCGCTCCTCTTGATAGCGCATTTCATAATATGCCATACGAATAAGGTTGCGATCCACAGCCGCCATGCGGCGAAGCTTCCACTCCTTCGCCATTCGTTCAATCTCAGCGTCAATCTCGGAAAGGAACGACCTCGTCCCATGCACAAGATTATGCGCGTAGGAAAGATCCTCCTCCGTAATTCCGTCCACCTCATCAATTGCAAGATCGCTCACACGCTCTTCACACGCCTTATCCGCATCGAACTCCAACTGAAACAGAGTTAGGAGAGCGGCTTCCCGCGCGCTCCTTCGGCTCATGGCATTCTCCGAAACAGCCGATGCAGTGCAGACGTGTCAATGAGTTCCGTCCAACTGCCGGCACGCTCTGCTTGTAAGCCGATATACATGCCGACAGCTGCACAGAGGAGGACAAATACGATATGCCAAAAGCCAAAGAGCAAAACGCATATGCCAAAGATCGCTCCCAACAAAAGCCCCAGCGTTCGTCCACGATGACGCAGCCATTGATCTTGCAGGAAAAGCAGTACATATTCCTTCATGCAATTCCCTCACTAAGATATAGATCGTTTCGACTGAGATGCATTCGAAATCTCGGCGACGCGAATAATCACCGGGATATCTGAAATGCCAAGCACATCCTGGAGATTCCGACGCACATTCTGTGTCAGTTCCTCCGTTATTGCATTTAAGTTCGTCCGATCTGCCAGAGTGATTTTGAGTTCCACCTGCATCGGCGCCGCTGCAGAATCCTTTCTCATATCATGGACAGAAACAACGGCAACCGCCTCACGAATCCCCTGCATAGAGAGCGCTACACGCTCCACAATGCCGCGCACGGCAGAAACCGCAACCTGAACGGCGCCGGCCGGTGTGTCGATGACCATGAACTCACCATGTGTTCGACTGCTGGGATTCGAAGTTCTGGAAAAGACAGCAAAGAAAAGCTTGAGGCTAACCAAAAATGCAATGGCGCACACCGCCAAAAGCTCTTGTCGAGACAGCGCATAACGCAGCTCGTTCAGCCAAACGCCCTCCGGAATGATACGCAGCGCAACAGCAGCAACCGCTATTGACAGCGCCATTGTAAACAACGCGTAGGGCAAGAGGAATAAGCGATTCAGTATCCCCATCGTTAGTTCCTCGTACGCTCAGCGTACACGGACTTCCTCGGCCTTCGGCTCCTCTTCGGGGAAACCGACACCCTGCACGTGTACGTTGACCTCAACCACTGTGAGACCGGTCATTGCCTCAATTGCCCGTTTCACATTCTCCTGTGCTGCAAGAGCAACTTCAGGGATACGAATGCCATACTTCACGATGATATAGAGGTCGACAGCAGCTTCCTTTTCACCAACCTCGACTTTGACACCCTTGGAAAAGTTCTTGCGTCCGAGGATCTCTGCGATGCCGCCGGCAAGACCGCCGCTCATGCCTGCAATACCCTCAACCTCAGTTGTAGCAAGACCTGCAATGATACTGACGACTTCATCCGCCACACGAATCGTGCCGAGCCCCGTCTCCTTTTTCACTGCGTTCTTCTCATTTTCCATATTCATATCCTCCATTCTCAAGCAAAGAGATCACTTATGCGCGCTCAATGTAGCTGCCCGTACGCGTATCAATGCGGAGCACATCACCCTCATTGATAAAGAGCGGAACGCGCACCTCATAGCCGGTCTCGACCTTTGCCATCTTGGTTGCACCCGTCGCTGTATTGCCCTTGACACTTGGTTCGCACTCAATGACCTTAAGGCTTACAGAATTCGGCAGCTGAATACCAATGATACGGCCCTTGAACTGCTGAACTGCAACTTCCATATTCTCCATGAGATAGTTCAGCGCATCCCCGAGCTGCTCGCGCGTAAGCTCAGTCTGCTCGTAGGTTTCCGTATTCATGAACGTATAGACGCCGTCGGCCTCATAGAGATACTGCATCGTATGCGTCTCGAGGTGTGCGGCCGGCATTTTCTCGTTCGGATTGAAGGTACGCTCTACCACCGCGCCGGTTTCGACATTCTTGATCTTAGTACGGACGAACGCTGCACCCTTTCCCGGCTTTACATGCTGGAAATCGACAATCTGCCAGACACCTCCATCGTATTCAATGGTAAGGCCTGTGCGGAAATCGGTGCTGTTAATCATAGATTCGTTCCTCCATACATTACATCATCTCTGCATATTATAGCGGTTTTATATGCAAATTTCAATAAATTCTTTTGGCGCGCGCGTCAGCACTTCTGCACCGTCCGGCGTAACAAGCACTGTATCCTCGATGCGAATGCCGCCCCATCCCGGAATGTATACACCAGGCTCGTCCGTAATGAGCATATTCGGCTGCAAAATATCATTGCCCGACTTTGAGAGACGAGGTTCCTCATGGATCTCCAGTCCAAGACTATGTCCAAGCCCATGCCCAAAGTATTGATCAAGCGCTTCTTCCGCAAGGGAGTCCCGCGCAATGCGGTCGACCTCTATTCCCGTCACCCCGGGGCGGATCGCCGCAAGTGCGCGCTGCTGCGCCGTCATGACTGCATTATAGAGAGTACGCTGGCGCGGATCCGCATGCCCCACGCTGACCGTTCGCGTAATGTCCGAATGGTATCCCATACAGACGGCGCCAAAGTCCATCGTCACGAGTTCCCCGCGGGCAATCTTTTTCTCGCTTGCCACACCATGCGGAAGGCTGCCGCGGACTCCGGAAGCGACGATTGTTTGAAACGCCGGCCGTTCAGAGCCCTCACGCTGCATGAAATGCTCCATTTCGGCAGCGACCTCCAACTCCGTCATGCCCGGTTCAATGTACGTAAGAATATGGACAAAGGCTGCATCGGCGATTGCGCATGCACGCCGGATAAGGGCAATCTCATCCGCGTCCTTTACTTGACGAAGGCGGTCAAGCGTCAGCGATGTATCGAAGGATATCTCTCCAAGGAGTTCCTTCAGCTTCTCATAAGCGTCATAAACAAGCGCACCGCCCTCAAATCCGAGCGCAAGCACGCCGCAGTCCGCTGCAATCTCGGCAGCCTTCCGATAGAGTCCATCCTTCTGCTCGACGATTTCATAGTCCGGTGCCTGCACCGCAGCCTGCTCGGTGTAACGGCTGTCTGTCACAAGCACAAGGCGGTCATGTGTTACGATAAGCACCGTCGAATCACCACGAAATCCGCTGAAATAATGGAGGTTCTCCTCCTTTGTGATAAGGACGGCATCCACAATCTTCTGTGAAAGGAGCGCCCGCAGGCGGGCGATACGATCTGTCATGCTCATCGCGCATCCCCTGTCCGGCAGATGATTGCCTCAAGCGCAGCCATATAACTCTCCGTTCCAAGCCCTGTAATCTGTCCGAGAGCGACGGGGGCAATCACCGATGTATGCCGGAACTCCTCACGCTGATGAATATTCGAGAGATGCACCTCAATAACAGGAACCTCTGCCGCTGTAATCGCATCGCGAATGGCAATGCTGTAATGTGTAAAGGCGGCGGCATTCAGGATGATATAGGAAACATTTCCGCGCGCTGCCTGAATCGCATCTACAAGAACACCTTCATGATTTGATTGTAAAAATTCAATGTCCAGTCCTGCGCTCTCGGCACGGCGGCGCAGGCGCTCATTGATATCCGCAAGTGTTAAAGTCCCGTAGATCTCGGGCTCCCGCGTTCCAAGCAGGTTGAGATTCGGACCGTTCAGTACAAGTATTTTTGCCATAGAAGCTCCTAGTATCGAATCGAAAAGTCGCGCTCACCGAAAACAGGGCTGCGCTCCTCCATATCAAGACGTTCCACACGGATGAAATAGTTGCCCGCGCGTATTGCCGCAAATACTGCCTCGACTGCAGAAGCAGTCCCCTGCAGTTCCATCGTCACCGTGCCGTCCGGCATATTCATCACCCATCCTGTGATGTCATTCATCACCGCCTGCTGACGGACGAACATGCGGAATCCTACGCCCTGCACACGCCCTGCGGCACATGCATAGCGGCGAATGATATCTGTCATGACAGCTTCTCCTTTTTGACCGGGGCATCACGGCGCAAAATACTGTACGGTTCGACAGCCTGCGCCATCCGTATCCGAATAATCTGCTGCGGATGCGGCGCCGTCTCAATCGGGCGCCCATTCTCATCCCACATCTCTGCAAGTTTCTGGTGAAAGAGTGTTCCGCGAGGCTGAAAAAACTCGATCTTCTCCCCAAGATGCATATGATTGCGCTGCTCTATGACAGCAAGATGTGTCTCCGGATCATAAGAGCGCACAAGTCCGACGAATTCCGAAGTCTGCTCATAGGAAGACGAACCGTAGATCTGATCCGCCTCCGTCGTCCTTCCAAAGAAAAACCCCGTCGTATAGGCGCGGTGAGAAACCTTCTCCAACTCCTCCATCCACTCTGGCTGCACGATGCAGCATCCTCCCGAGAGGCAGGAATCCAGTGCCATGCGATATGCCTTGACAACGCTTGCGGCATAGTGAACACTCTTCATGCGCCCCTCAATTTTCAGACTGTCAATCCCGCAGGCAACCACCTCATCCAGATACGGCAAAAGGCACAGATCCTTTGAGTTCATGATATAAGTGCCGCGCTCGTCCTCCGCAATCGGATAGTATTCCCCGGGGCGTGATTCCTCAACCAGCGCGTACTTCCATCGGCAAGACTGGGCGCACCTGCCACGGTTGGCATCGCGTCCTGTAAAATATGCACTAAGGAGGCAGCGGCCCGAATAGGAGATGCACATTGCCCCATGTACAAAGAGCTCAAGCTCCACATCTGTATGCCGGCGAATCTCACGAATCTCCTCACGTGAAAGCTCACGGGCAAGCACCACCCGCTCTGCACCAAGTTCCTGCCACGCCTGCACCGTCCGCCAATTTACATTGTTCGCCTGCGTACTAATATGCACGGGCAGATGAGGCGCCGCCTCGCGCGCGAGCATAAAAGCACCCAAATCGGCAACGAGGACAGCATCCACAGATGCATCCGCAAGAAAGCGCAAATAATCCGGCAAAGACACAAGGTCCTCATTATGCGGGAATACATTGACCGTCACATAAATCTTCTTCCCTTGCGCATGCGCAAGCCGAACGGCTTCGCAAATCTCCTCCCGCGTAAAATTACCGCCGGAGGCGCGCAGGCCGAACTGTTCACCGCCGAGATATGCTGCATCTGCGCCGTAACGAAGCGCCATCTGCAGTTTTTCCATGGTTCCCGCGGGCGCCAGCAGCTCAGGTCTCCGTCTCATCCATTTGCCTCCGCTGATCGGTCGTCATCGCACCTGTTCAACCAGCGCGAGATGATCCGCATAATTCGTCGCATAGTAATTATTGCCGTCGCGGTCTGCAACAAAATACAGATAATCCGTGTCGGCGGGATACAGCACTGCCATGAGTGATGCCGTTCCGGGGTTCGCAATCGGTCCGGGCGGCAGGCCGATATTTTGATAGGTATTGTAAGGAGAGTCAATCTCGGTATCGCGATAGAGCAAATCTTCCTTCGGCGCATCAAGGAGATACTGCACGGTCGGATCCGCCTGCAGGGGCATGCCGACACGCAGGCGTTTCAAAAAGATCTGCGCGATGATCGGACGATCCTCTTCGTGATATGCCTCTTTCTCCACAAGAGAGGCGAGCGTAACGAGCTCGTAGACAGAAAGGTTCATCTCCCTTGCACGGTCACGCATCTCCTGCGTCAGACGGCGGTCAAAGTTCTCCGCCATCATTTCCATAATCTTATTTGCATCAAAAGAGCCGTTGATCTCGTAAGTATCCGGAAAGAGGAATCCCTCCGCTGCATAGCGCACGCCCTCATGCGCCTCTACATAAGGATAAGGTCGGTAATCTTTGGCGAGTGCAATAAAATCATCCGCCTTCACCAGGCCCTCATCCTCGAGCCGTGCGGCAATATCGCGCACGCTGAATCCTTCCGGAATCACAAAGCGTATGACAACCGTATTCCCGTAGACCAGAGTCTCCAAAGCGTCACGCGGCGTCATATCCGTATGAAGAGCAAATGTTCCGCTCTTGACTTTGTTCTCAAATCCGTTCAATTTCGCCGTCAGCCAGAACTTCATCTCACTGTCGATCACGCCGCGCTCGTGCAGCTCTTTGCCGATTTCACTGACGCTCATACCGGGACGAACAGTAAAGTAGACTGGTGTTCCGTTCTCGCTCATCTGAGAGGATGTCCCAAATGTTGGGATGAGCAAAAATACGATCAGAAGAAGTACGACAGCAAGCACAGGAATCCCGAACACAAGCTTTTTTTGTGATGGCGTCCCCTTGCCGCGATAGACGGCGTGCACTGCATCCTTCCATTCACCGCTGTTTAAGAAGTCGCGTATCCCCTGCAATGACTCCTTCAAACGAATCCTCCCTCTCTTTGTATATGGCTCCCTATGAAAAAGCTGTCACCCTCTCTTGATGACAGCCGGCTGAATTTTCTCAGTCTCCCTCTTCGAGAAGCTCATATGCGCGTCGAACCGCATCGAATTCCTCATCGCTCGGGTCGGTATAGATGTCCTCGCCGTTTTCGTCTGCAACGATCTTTGCGATCGTCGCCTCATCACTCTCCTCAGCACCCTCAAGTTCCTCCTCCGATGAGGCAATGAGCTCAATGAGCACAGCAAAGCGATCCTCGCCGATGGGAATAATCATTTCCTCGCGATAGTACTGTTCCTCGCCCTCCTCATTTTCAATAACAACGATGACATCCTCATCTCGGAGTTCTTCATGCTCTGTCATTTTTCTGTTCTCCTTTTGTCTTGATGGAAACAGCATATTATTTCAGATGCTGCTGTCGATCCAAAAAGCCCTGTAAAATATATACCGCAGCCATTTTGTCAATGACCTTGCGCCGTTTCTTTCGTGAAACATCGCCTTCAAGCAGGGTGCGGGAGGCGGCGACCGTAGAAAGGCGCTCGTCCCAATAGTATATCTCCATCATTGGAAAACGCTCTGCTGCATCCGCCATAAAGGCGCGTACCAACGCGCAGCGCTCCCCCTCTTGTCCGTTCATATGCTTCGGCAGTCCTGCGACCAAAGCATCTGCCTCATATTCCTGGATAAGTACCCCAAGGCGATTGAGATCGTCGGACAGATCCCTGCGCCTTATCGTCTCGACTCCCTGCGCCGTGAGTCCGAGAAGGTCGCTCACTGCGACGCCGATTGTCGCATCTCCAATATCAAGAGACATGTATCGTTTCACTGATCATGCTCCAGGTAGAAGCGCACAAGCTCATCGAGCAGCTCATCGCGCTCAAGACTCCGAATCTTGCTTCGTGCATCCCGATGACTCGTCACATACGCAGGATCACCGGACAGGAGATAGCCGACCAGCTGATTAATAGGGTTGTAGCCCTTCTCCCGCATCGCGGCACTAACCTCGCGTATAACAATATCCGCCTCCGGCTTATCCTCACCAAAGGAAAACATCATTGTTTTCTGTTCATCCATTTGATTCACCTCGCTGCATGAATAGAGTCCCTATATCCTTCCTTGCTGCACGGCATCCAGCGCTGCCAGCAGCGACGGATAAATACCCGCGCAGATCTCCCGCATCTCATCGGTCGGCGGCATTGTATCAGGAATCATCACCGGCGTGCACCCCGCTGCCGCTGCCCCGCGCAGACCGTTATAGCCATCTTCAAAAACATAACTGTCCATTGGCTGAATGCCGATGCGATCCGATGCGAGCAGGAAGATATCCGGCGCCGGTTTCCCGTTTGCAACCAAATCGCCGCCGATGACGGCATCGAAGTATTCATACAGTCCGCTCTGTTTCAAATTCCGTTCAATCTGCTCACAGGTCGAACTGCTCGCCGTCGCCATACGAATACCGCGTGTGCGGAAGTACATGAGGATTTCACGTGCGCCTGTCATAACGGGCAAATGCTTTGCCGCCTCATCACGAACGTATTCAATCACACGGCGGACATAGGCATCAGCATCTACTGTCGGATGATACTCGTGCACCAAGCGCCGCGTCAGATCGCCGCACGTCCCACAGCACGCTTTGCCGAGCTCCGGTTTGCGTTCGACGCCGAATTCATCGGCAATTACCGTCCATCCTCTCTGATACACCGTTTCCGTATCAAAGAGCAGGCCGTCCATATCAAAGATTGCGCCCTTTTTCATGAATACCTCCAACGATGCGGATGCTCATGTGCAAAATTATACGTCCGATATTACCATAAAACGGCAAAAAAGAAAAGGCGCAGCAAGGAAGGAAAGCATCACCCTTCGCCCCCCGGGAAAGCATTTCCGCCCAGTGTGCGCGTCACACTGTAGACATCCTTGAGCAGGCGCACACGGGTCATGACCTGCGTGATTTGGTCGATATTGCTGACGTTCAGTCCGAGCAGCACTGTTGACGTTTTGTTCCGGCGGTTCGGCATCGCGTTGACGGTATGGATATTCACCTTCATCTCAGCGGGTACGGCAAGGATCTCCGAGAGCATTCCGTTGCGGTCGTTGCAGATGACCTCGATCCCCACCGTATATTCCTTGTCAAGACCGATATCCCAACTGACCTCAATCATTCGTGTGACCTCGGTATCATTAAGGACGTTCGGGCAGTCCGAGCGGTGAACGGAGACTCCTCGGCCGCGTGTGATATAACCCGTGATCGGATCCCCGGGAATCGGGTTGCAGCAGCGCGCAAGACGTACAAGGTACCCTCCCTCGCCCTCGACAAGAACGCCGTGACTGGCCTTCTTGCGCTTCCCCCGACGAGGAGCTTTCAGCTCCGAGAGCATCTGCGACACCTCAGGCGGCGTATTGTCCTTGATCGACTGCTGATGCAGCTCAATGAGCTTCGTCATGACGCCACGCAGGGACACACCGCCATATCCGAGTGCAGCGAGCAGATCATCCTCGGTCTGCACATTAAGTTTCTCTGCAACCTTTCCGAGACGCTTCTCCGCAGTCAGTTCCTTGGGCGCGTAGCCGAGACGCTTTGCCTCGTCACGGATGAGGCTCATCCCGCGCTCGATATTCTCCTCACGGTTCTCTTTCTTGAACCACGCGCGTATCTTTCCGCGTGTAGCCGAAGATGCAACCGTATTCAGCCAGTCGGGGCTCGGACCGTTGCTTGCCTTATTGGTTACGATGGAGACAATATCTCCATTCTTGAGCTTGTATTCGAGCGGGACAATCTTTCCGTTGACCTTTGCTCCTACGCAGTGATGCCCGATCTCCGTGTGGATATGATAGGCGAAATCAATCGGATTCGATCCCTTCGGCAGATCAATAACGTCACCGCGCGGTGTAAAGACAAAAACCTCATCGGAGAACACATCCAGCTTAAGGGCTTCAAAGAACTCCTTCGGATCGTCATATTCCTTTTGCAGACTGACCATCTGACGGAGCCACGACATTTTCTGATCATTCTCATCCGTCACGCCGATGCTTCGCCCAGCCTCTTTATACTTCCAATGCGCCGCCACGCCGAATTCAGAAATCCGATGCATCGCTTCTGTGCGAATCTGGATCTCAAGCGGATATCCGCGCGTCATGACCGTCGTGTGCAGAGATTGGTACCCGTTTGACTTCGGCATCGCAATATAGTCTTTGAAACGCCCGGGAATCGGCTTCCACATTGCGTGAATAACGCCGAGCACCCCGTAACAGTCCTTAACAGAAGAGACGAGTATGCGCACGGCAGAGAGATCGTAGATCTCATTGACGCTCTTGTTGTCGCGTTTCATCTTTCGGTAGATGCTGTAAAAGTGCTTTGCACGCCCTTTAATCTCCGCTTTTATATCTGCCGCTTCAAGTTTTTCGTGAATTTTTTGTATCGAGTCAAGGATAAACTCCTGGCGCTCCTGCCGCTTGTGCTTGACTTCTTCCACAAGTGCATAATATGCTTCCGGCTCAAGATATCGCAGACATAGATCCTCAAGCTCCACTTTGATGCTGGAGATGCCCAGGCGATTTGCGAGCGGCGCATAGACCTCAATTGTCTCCTTTGCGATGCGGCGCCGCTTGTCCTCACGCATATATTTAAGCGTGCGCATGTTGTGCAGGCGATCTGCAAGCTTGATCATGATCACGCGGATATCCTTTGCCATCGCGAGAAACATCTTGCGATAGTTCTCAAGCTTTACATCCTCCTTAGACATATATTCAATGCGGCCGAGTTTCGTCACGCCGTCAATGAGTGCCATAATATTCCTGCCGAACTCGGCTTCCATCTCCTCGAGCGTGGCGTGCGTATCCTCGACTACATCGTGCAGGAGAGCGGCACAAACGGTCTCATCATCAAGATGGAGACCGGTGAGAATATAAGCAACGTTGAGCGGATGCATGATGTAGGCATCGCCGGAAATGCGTACCTGACCGCGGTGTGCCTGCTCCGCAAATGAATATGCTTTCTTGATCTTCTCAAGATCAGCATCGGCCTGATAGGAGTGAACCTTTTCCAGAATCATATCAATGGTGACAGCCTTCTGTACCTCATCCGACATCTCATGCATCCCCCTTTCTTTCCTGCTCCCGGCGATAGGTCGGCGCGTCCATCAGCTCCAACTTCCCCGCCGGCGGAATGAACTGCCAGCCGATCTCCGGCAATGGCGAAAGCAGTCCGAGTTCCTGAAAAATATGCAGCGCACATTCCATTGTATAGCGCGATATATGCCGCATCTCCCGTGAAAATTTCCGTATCAGCGTCAGTGTACTGTATGCGATTTGATCGTTTGTCGCACGCAGACTGCTGAGCAATCGATATAAATCCTTCAGCAGAGCGCGATCCGGGAAAATACGTTCGTGTTCTGCAGGCATGACGGACTCTGCCATACACTGCACTGAGCGTATCCCCTGCCACTCATTGATGCTCGGTGTGTAGGCAAGATCACTGTCCTCCTCGGTCAAGATCTCCGCCAGCTCTCCCGCGTTCCAGCAAAGAGCGGCCACATGATTCTCCCGCGTACCGATCTCCATGCGCAGGTGTTTTCCCTCTGCGCCGATTGCAGATGCCGATTGCGGGCGAATCGCGCGCACGCCGAAGATTGGCCTCGGATTGCCCATCCCATACGGTTCAAGGAGCTCCAGTTCCTCCACCATCTCCAGCGTCCAATCTGCAGGAGCAACAAGCGCCTCAATTTGAGTTTTCGGTATAAAATCCGCAGGCATCAAATGAGTCCGCACGTAGTTTGAAAATGCCATGCGGAACTCTTCCAATTGTGCAGACGCAACCGACAGCCCCGCTGCCATCTCATGCCCGCCGAATTGGATGAGAGTCTCCCTGCAGGCTTCGAGCGCCTTATACATATGAAGCCCTGCAATGCTGCGGCAAGAGCCTTTGTATACATCTCCCTGCCGCGTTAGGACAATGCTCGGCCGATAGTATCGCTCCACAAGACGCGAAGCAACAATGCCGATCACGCCGGCGTTCCAATCCTCTCCCGCAGCAATAATAGCGGGCGTATCCTGCGTAAAGTCTACAAGCATCGCTTCCGCTTCCGCAAGGATATCCTGCTCCAGAGAACGGCGCTCTGCATTGAGCGCATTCAGTTCTCCCGCAATGCATTCCGCTTCCTGTGCATCTTCGCTGAGGAGAAGATCAACGCCGCGGCGTGCGGTTTCAATGCGCCCCGCAGCGTTCATGCGCGGGCCGAGCTGGAACCCGACCATTCCCGTATTGATTTTCTTGCCCTCAAGTCCAGCAGCCATGATGAGCGCCCGAACGCCCCAACAGGGATTCTCCGACATGCGAGCAAGCCCCAGACGAACGATCCTGCGGTTCTCCCCGACGAGCGGTACGAGATCGGAAATAGTCCCGAGAGCCGCAATGTCCATGTCATCTTCCCATACCCTTTGCTTCTCAATCATCTGCATTGCCTGTACAAGCTTAAATGCAACACCGACACCAGCGAGATCCTTGTCCGGATAGGAACAGTCCGCACGATGCGGGTTAACGACAGCAAGAGCAGCCGGAAGTTCTCTGCCGGGCAAATGATGATCCGTGACAATAATATCCATCGCCCCGTGCATCTCCTGTATCGGCTGTACGGAAGAAATACCGCAGTCCACCGTAATGAGAAGGCCGCATCCTTCAGCCGCAATCTGCTGCAGCGCCGCAAGATTGATTCCATAGCCCTCCGTGAAACGATTTGGGATATAGTAAGAAACATCACCGCCAAGCGCGTGAATATTTTTCATCAAAAGCGCAGTCGATGTCATCCCGTCCACATCGTAGTCTCCGTAGACGACAATCTTTTCGCCGCGATGAACGGCGCTCAAAATACGCTGCGCGGCTTTCTCCATGTCCTTCATGAGAAAGGGATCGCGAAACGCCTCATTCTCCGGATGCAGGAATGCCCGCGCTGCATCTGCAGAACCTATGCCGCGGTGCCAAAGAATCTGCCCGATGATCGGCGAAATCCCGAGCTCTCGCGCGAGCTCGATCCCCTCTGCGCACTCTTTGTGAACGATCCACTCCTTCAGCACAAGACATTCCTCCTTTCCCGCAATAGCAAAAAAGCCCGTCCGGGGAGTCCCGGAACCAGGCTCTCTTGTTTATCCCTCCGCCGTCGCCGATTTAGCTGCGGCAGGACGCCGTTCCGTTCGATCGCGCAGCACAATCCAAAAAGGACTTGCAATAAAGATGGAGGAATAACAGCCGCTCGCAAATCCGATGAGAAGTGCAAACGCAAAATCCTTTGTCGTCTCGCCGCCGAACCAGTAGAGCGCAAATGTTGTAAACAGAACCGTAAATACCGTGTAGAGGGAGCGTGTCAATGTCTGATAGATGGAACGGTTGACCAGTTCATTCACATCACCGCCGCGGCGAAAATGCAGTTTCAGATTCTCTCGAATACGATCAAAGATAACGATCGTATCATTGATCGAATAACCGACAATCGTAAGGAGCGCCGCGATGAAAGACGAATCGATCTGTCGCTGGGTAAATGAAAATACCGCGAGCACAATGACGATATCGTGAATCAGTGCGAGCACTGCCGCCACGCCGAAGCGCCATTCAAAACGATAAGCAACGTACAGAATGATGAGTGCCCATGAGATCACGAGCGCAAGAACAGCATTCGTAATAAGTTCGCCGCCGATGGTTGCGCCGACTTTCTCCTCGCGGAGCACAGTATAGGGGCCGACATCCTGGGTAAGGGAAGCCATGACCTCCTTTCGCTGCGTTTCTTCCAGATCCACTGTGCGAATCATCACATTTTCGGAGGACTCACCCCCCGTCTCTGCTCCGGAAAGCTGAATCGTGCTCCCATCAAGATCGTACTTGGCAAGACTGGATCGTATCTCGGCAAGCGTCACCGGCTGCTCGAAGCGCATATCTATAATCGTGCCGCCCGTAAAGTCAATGCCAAAATTAAAGCCGCGCATGCCCATACAGATAAACCCTGGAATGATCAGTACAAGCGAGATGAGAAACCAGATCTTCCGATGTCCTGCAATATCGAACTTAGGCATTCTTCTCATCCCCCTTCTTTTTGATCCCGAGCATAAATCCGTTCGCACCGTAGAGCCATGGGTTTTCGGACAGCTTCGAGTTGATCATGAGCTTCAGCAGATACTGTGTCAGCGTGATTGCCGTAAACATCGAGAGAATCGTACCGACCCCGAGCGTGATCGCAAATCCGCGTATGGTTCCCGTCCCGAGGAAGAAGAGAACGCCCGCTGCGATCAGCGTCGTAACATTCGAGTCAAAGATTGTCGTAAAGGCACGCTTGAATCCGGCGTCCATCGCAAGCCGGAGAGATTTGTTGTTGACTTGGTACTCCTCCTTGAAATGCTCGAAGATGAGGACGTTCGCATCCACTGCCATACCGATGGAGAGAATGATGCCCGCCACCCCCGGCAGAGTCAGCGTCGCATCCATCAGATAGAGGACGCCGAGCAGCATGACCGTATACGCCATGAGCGCTACATCCGCAATGAGTCCCGAAAGATGGTAGAAGAAGATCATAAAGAGGACAACTGCACCAAGCCCGACCACGAAGGAAAACTGAGATTTGTCTTTCGAGTCCTGGCCGAGCGTTGGTCCGACCGTGCGTGTCTCGATGATTTCAACCTTCACCGGCAAAGCGCCGCTGCGCAGTACCACGGCGAGATTCTGCGCTTCCTCGAGAGTTTTTTGTCCTGTGATCTCGGCACGTCCGCCGAGAATCGGCTCACGTACATTCGGCGCAGTAAGAACCTCGCCGTCAAGCAGGATCGCAATCGTCCTTCCGACATTGCGCGTTGTGAGATCGGCGAATTTCTGTGCGCCCTCATCCGAGAACTCCAAGTTGACCACGTTCTGCCCTGTCTGTGGATTTGTGGATGCCTGTGCATCCTTCAGATCTGTCCCGGTCAGAACCGTATTTCCCTCCTCGTCACGGAACTCAAGCATCGCCGTCTTGCCGATGGTCTGAATCGCCGCGTCCGGATCCTTAATGCCCGGCAGCTCGATGATGACCCGGCGATCACCCTCACGCTGAATGATGGGTTCAGTAAGCCCCAGCGAATTAACGCGCTTCTCCATGATGGCAACCACACGGTTCATAGCATCATCATTGACCTGGGCCTGTTCTGTATCAACCGCCTCCATGACAACGTGCGTCCCGCCCTGCAAGTCAAGCCCCTGGCGAATGGAGCCGGCAAGTGGCTGAACCAGGAAAAAAAACGCGCCAATGATGACAGCAATCGAAATCACCAGCTTTAACAGACTATGTTGTCTCAACAGTCCTCACACCTCTTCCTCAAGGTTGTTCATCATCGTATCCCGGCAGCAAATCGTACGCCGCTCGGTCAGAATACAGTCTACCTGGGCATCGTATACGCCCGTTGGAATCTCGGAAATGACCTGTATATCGTAGGCAAGGGCGAGACGGAATGCCCCTTTTGCCCGCGGCAGGTAGCGGTCATAATAGCCGCCGCCAAGCCCCAGTCGTCTGCCGTCCGGAGAAAATGCCGTCCCCGGCACGATAACCAGGTCAATCTCCCCCGGCTGAATCTGCGCCGAGCATTCAGGAGCAGGCGTCAAAATACCGAAAGCCCCTTCGATCAGTCCATCCATCGATGAAAAGGCCCGTGCTTCCATCACGCCTTTCCCCGTAATTTCAGGAAGTGCAATGCGATGTCCATTCGCAAGCAGAGCCTCCATCAGAGGAAAAAGGTCAATCTCCTCGGCAGTTGATGCATACAGCATAACGATCTGGGAACCCTGCAGAGCAGAAAGCCGCATTGCTCGCATGCGTATCACAGCATCAGCTTCGCTGCGCTCCTGGCGGGAAAGTCCTCGGCGGCGGGCAATCATTTTACGCCGCAGCGCATGTTTTCCCTCAGCGAGCGTATCTGTTGTATCCGACAATATTACATCTGCTCCGGGCTGTCCACCGCACTGATGGCCGAACGTTCAAAGACGACGTCAATGCCCTCTGCAATACGCAGCGTGACTGTCTTCTCATCCAGCGCCGTAATCGTGCCGTGCATTCCGCCGAGCGTGATGATCGCGTCACCCGTCTTCAGACGGCTCAGCATCTCCTCGCGCTTCTTCTGCGCTTGCTTTTGCGGACGGTAGAGGAGGAAGTAGAAGAAGAGCACCAATATGATAATGGGGCCCCATGAGCTCAGTTGTGCGACCATTTCTGTGTCCATAAATACAACTCCTTAATTGTCTAGTTATTTCTTATGATAGTGATTCATAAAATCCTGATAGAATGACAGGAATGTCCCCGCCAGAATTGCCTCGCGCATCCGCTGCATGAATTCCTGCAGGAAATACAGATTATGCAGACTCAGAAGCCGCAGCCCAAAGATCTCCTGTGCGCGTACGAGATGACGGATGTATGCCCGTGTATAGCCGCTGCGGCAAGCGTAACAGCCGCACCCCTCCGAGAGGACTGTGTGCTCATGCGTGTGCACGGCATTTTTCATCACGAGCCGCCCCGTCCACGTCATCGCCATGCCGTTTCGTGCGACACGCGTCGGGAAGACACAGTCAAACATGTCGATACCGTGACGCACGCCCGTAAGAAGATAGTCCGGCGTACCGACCCCCATGAGATAGCGCGGCTTATCTGCAGGCAAAAGCTCCGCTGTTGAGGAGAGAATCTCCTCCATCAGCGCATGCGGCTCTCCGACACTGAGTCCGCCGATCGCATACCCCGGCAGATCGAGTGCCGCCGCCTCGGCGGCATGCCATGCACGCAGATCATGGTACATACCTCCCTGCACAATGCCGAAAAGTCCCTGATCCTCAGCCTCCGCCATCGCTTTTCGGCAGCGCACAAGCCAGCGCTGCGTACGCTCCGTCGATGCCTTCGCATAGGCATAATCGGCTGGGTATGGGATACACTCGTCAAATGCCATGACGATATCCGATCCAAGGCATCTTTGCACCTGCATCGACACCTCGGGCGAAAGAAATTTCTTCGATCCGTCGATATGCGATCGAAACGTCGCTCCATCCTCAGTGATCTTCCTCAGATCACCAAGACTAAACACCTGAAATCCGCCGCTGTCCGTGAGGATCGCACCGTCCCAATGCATAAAGCGATGCAGGCCCCCCGCTTCCCTCACCAATTCCATGCCAGGACGAAGAAAGAGGTGATAGGTGTTGCTGAGAATGATCCCGGCGCCAAGATCACGCAGCTCATCCGGAGAGACTCCCTTAACCGACGCCTGCGTACCTACTGGCATAAAGATCGGTGTTGGGAAGCTCCCATGCGGCGTGTGAATTATACCTGCACGCGCACCCGTTGTCTCATCTCTGCGAAGCAGTTCATAGGTAATCGCGGCCAATCATACACCACCATTCTCAAAACACCCTGTATCATATCACAAACGGCAAAGATTTTCAAAACGCAAAAACTAGCCTCTGCGCTCGCATTCTTCACGCAGTACACGCCTCATCAGGGCCATATCCGGCCGTACATTCGTCCATAGGAAAAAAGCCTCCGCCCCCTGCGCCGCCAGCATCATTTCCCCATTGATCGTCTCATGGCCGCGGGCCTCTGCTTCACGCAGAAGACGTGTCTTAGCCGGTGTGTAGATAAGATCGTATACGACTGCAGAGGAATTTATCGCCGCAACATCAACAGGCGGCATCGCATCGATATGCGGCGTCATTCCCATTGGCGTCGTCTGGACAACAATATCGGCAGATCCGATGCATGCAAGAAAATCCGGATCGTCGAAGACAGCGGAGCGAACATCTCCATCTGCAGCGAATTCTTCACAGAGCGCAGCTCCTTTCGCGCCGTTTCTCACTCCGACACACACCGAAGAAATGCCGCTGCGCAAAAGCCCCCAGAGGACAGCGCGTGCCGCACCACCTGCACCGAGCACAACGGCACGTTTGCCCGCAGGGACAACGCCGTGCTCGGCAAACCCCGCAAGGAATCCCACAACGTCCGTATTGTGCCCCATCAGCGTGCCGTCGGTCTGTACGACTACCGTATTTACCGCACGAATACGCTGTGCATCCTCGCTCAGTGCATCCATCAGCTCCATGATTTCCGTCTTGAACGGGATCGTCACATTAAACCCGACGACACCGGCATCGCGCAGTCCGTATACCGCTGAGGAGAGCGCGCCCGGACGTACGGGCAGCGCCGCATAGACACAGTCGATCCCCGCCGCCTGCAGGGCCGCATTCTGTATGATCGGTGACAGGCTGTGCGCGATGGGCGCGCCGATAACTGCCAGTACCTTCGTTTTTCCCGTAATCATCATCAGCTGTGTTTCCCGCGCACTTCATCGAGAAGTCCCATCTTGACCTCATAATAGTCCGGCGTCATGTCGAGATAGTGGCGATGGGGATTTTCGAAGCGCTGTTCCTCCGGCCAGATCTCCTCGTCAAGCTGCCGGCGGACATACGCACGGATCTCATCCAACGACGGAAGTTCCTGTACCCGACAGCCGTCCTTTACATAGAGGCGCTGAAGCTTCACTGCCGAAAAATCTTCAAAGAAACGATTTTTCCACGGTTTGAGCGGATCGATATAACGGAACGGCCGCGTGCTGTCGATGCTCTCCCCCCGCACTGCCAACATATCTGCGACTGCTTTTCCGTATTGATCGTAGATGCGATAGAGATCCTTGAGCCCGGGATTCGTCAGTTTCTCGACATTCTCTGACATCTTAATGCGCGGCACAAACACCCCGCCCCGCTCCACTGCCACCAGTTTATAAACGGCCCCGAAGACCGGATCCGACTTCGCCGTAATCAGCCGCTCTCCCACACCGAAACTATCCACCTGCGCCCCCTGTAGGAGGAGGGATGAGATCGTAAATTCATCCAGGCTGTTCGAGAGGATGATTTTGCAGTCTGTCAGTCCTTCGTTATCCAGCATCTTACGGATACGCTTCGAGAGATACGCAAGGTCGCCCGAGTCGATGCGAACCCCTGCGAGACGTTCTCCCATAGGCTCCAGAATCTCGTGTGCCGTACGGATCGCATTGGGAATGCCCGAATGTACGACATCGTAGGTATCTACGAGGAGTACGGTTGCATGAGGATATATTTCCGCATAGCTTTTAAACGCAGTGAATTCATCCTCAAAGAACATTACCCAACTGTGCGCCATTGTTCCTGAGATGGGAATGCCGAACTGCTGACCGGCAGATACTGTCGCCGTCATATCGACACCGCCGATGTATGCAGCGCGTGCGCCGTACGTCGCCGCATCCATGTTGTGTGCGCGCCGCGCGCCGAAATCAGATATCCCACGCCCTTCTGCCGCGCGAACGATGCGTGACGCCTTCGTCGCGACCAACGACTGGTGATTGATCTGTGTGAGTATCGCCGTCTCAACGAGCTGCGCGTCAATCACCGGCGCAACAATCGTCATCAGCGGTTCATCCGGATAGATGACGGTCCCCTCCGGGATCGAATAGACATCCCCGCGAAAGCGGAAGTCCCGCAGGAATTGCAAAAACTCCTCCGAAAACAAGTTTTGGCGTCGAAAGTATTCGATATCCTCATCCGAAAATGAAAGGTTCTCAACAAACTCAATCACATGCTCAAGCCCGGCAAAAATTGCATAGCCCCCTCGATCGGGAACTGCCCGGAAAAAAAGGTCAAATGCAACGCGCACGTCACTGCGGGGCTGACGAAAATACCCGTAAGACATCGTCATTTCATAAAAATCCATCATCATGGACAAATTGCGTTTATCAAACTGTGTCATAATACAGTCCCCCTTATCGGGTGCAAAGAAACAGCATACTGTGGTTATATCGTTTTATTATATCATTTACCCAACATTCACGCAAAAGGAGTTTCCTATCGCCGTTTCTCCTGCTCAGCCAAAAAATCTCGATCAGCCTGCGATAATTTCGCATTCGCCAGAAGTTCGGGCCGGTGTCGCAGAGTCATTAACAGAGCCTGCTCCCGCCGCCATCGTGCGATCGCTGCATGATCACCGGAGAGAAGGACATCGGGGACAGCTTTGCCCTCGAATTCGCGCGGGCGTGTGTACTGCGGGCAGCCGAGCAGATCTTCGAAGAAGGAGTCCGTCGGTGCTGACGCAGCATCACCAAGCACACCGGCGAGCATACGCGCCGTTGCATCTACGACAAGCATAGCAGGAATCTCTCCGCCCGTCAGGACAAAATCACCAACCGATACGATCCGATCAGCAAGATCGTAAATGCGCGCATCGAATCCCTCATAATGACCGCAGATAAGGATGAGCTGCTGATGCGCAGCGAGCTCCTTTGCCGTATCCTGTGTAAACACATCACCTGCCGGATCGAAGATGATCGTGCACCTGCCCGGCTCATATGCAGAAGTTTTTGACTGAACATCTCGAACAGCACGGAAGAGCGGCTCTGGTTTCAGCACCATGCCCGCCCCGCCGCCAAACGGCGCGTCATCTACGTGGCGGTGCTTATCCGTCGAATAGTCGCGAAAATTCGTATAGTGAATATCCACAATCCCGCGCTCTGCCGCCCGTCCGATGATGCTGCTGCCGAATACGCCGGCAAACATCTCCGGAAAAAGCGTCACAAGATCAATCCTCATACCGGCTCCTTATATTCCTTTGGACGACCTTCATTATAGCATGAACACGAAGGCGAATCGCAGTACTTCCATAAAATATTTTACGAATCCCCGCAGAAGAGATATAATAGGAACGAAAATATTACTGAAACATAATGGAGTATCTATGGATATGAACCTCGCCCATTTTAATACGGAGATCGGACGCCAGAAGCCCGAGAACATCATCCACGCGGATGCTCCTTGTCCTTTCTGTGCGACAGAAGCGCTCACGGACATTATCGCGACGGACGGCGACATTATACTGCTGAAAAATAAATATCCGGTCATTGAAGAGGCCGATCAACTCGTCTTGATCGAAGGCAGGAAATGCGTCGGCGACATTCCAAAATACAGCAAGGAACATCTATATCGGGTCTTCTCCTTCGGCATGCATCATTGGGCGCGGATGCGTTTCAGCGGGAAGTACGATACCGTTCTCTTTTTCAAAAATTACGGTCCTTATTCGGGCGGAACAATTCGCCACCCGCATATGCAGCTTGTTGGTTTTCCCAAGTTTCGACCGGAGTTTTCGTTCTGCCGTGCAGAGTTCGAAGGTCTAACCGTCGCTGAGCAGGACGGTGTCACACTGAATCTCTCCACACAACCGCGCGTCGGGTTCTGGGAGATTAATATTGTGCCGCAGGATCCGGACGCGATCCGTACGATTGCCGACTATATACAGATTGCCGTGGATTTTCTCAGAAAACGCTTGGACAGCTACAATATATTCTTCTACCACGACGGTGCAGATATCTTTATCAAGGTAGTGCCGCGCTTCCCGACCTCTCCTCTGTTCATCGGCTACAATATCCGCCTGCTCCCATCCAACCTCGCGGAAATGAGAGATCGCATACGCGCGCTGTATTTTTGAAAACAAACGGAGCACACATTATGCGTGAGACAATAAACGAAGCGCCGCCGAAGCAAAAGCGGCGGCGCAGGACTCCAGCACGGAAACGTACAACAAAAAACAAAAAAACGCCGCGGCGTACGGGGCGTTTTTGCTTGAGCATATTACTCGGCAGCCTTCTCTGTGCAGCTGCGGTCTTCGTCTTTCTTCCTCAGATATGGCAGAGCGTCGGCGATCTCCTCCCCGCAGCCGACCGGCAAAAGCCGGCAAACCAGCTGCATGAGATACATGAACCCGATGTTGCCGAGCAGGCTGCGCGCTTTCTTTTCATCCGTCGTGCAATCGAAGCACGCATCGATCGTACGGATTACGTCCCTATCGAGCGCATCTCGCCCGAGTTGAAAAACGCTGTCGTCGCCGTAGAGGATCGCCGGTTTTACAGCCATATGGGTTTTGACATGACCGGCATTGCGCGTGCCACACTCGTCAATATCCAGCACGGACGAGTTGAGGAAGGAGCGAGCACAATCACCCAGCAGCTCGTGAAAAACCTCTTCCTCGACAACGAGCGGACATTCACGCGCAAGGCTCAGGAGTTCTTGCTTGCGCTTGATATCGAGATTGCCTACTCCAAGGAAGAAATTCTCGAGATGTATTTGAACGTCGTCTACTATGGCGCAGGTTTCTATGGGATAAATGCGGCATCCGAAGGATATTACGATAAATCCCCCGCCGCCCTTGATCTTCCGGAAGCATCGATGCTCGCAGGCGTTCTTAACGCCCCCTCCGCCCTCTCCCCGTTCGACGATTTCATCGCGGCAAAGAAGCGCCAAGCGATCGTACTGGATACAATGGAGGCACAAGGATTCATCGAACAGAGAACTGCCGAGGATGCAAAAATGCAGCCGCTGATTTTCCGGCCAAAGAGAAGCACTTCATCGGTCAATTAGAGCTTTTCCGTCTGCAAACAGTCCTGTACGCGTCACATATGCCTCATGGGGATCAATGGGAAGAGCGAAGTCCCGCGCCATTAGGCTGAGGATCTCGATGGGCTTCACACTTCCTGCAGGAGTTACAATAATATTCATCCAAAAAATCAGGCGCCCGTTTTCCATCTGAAAGGAGACGGGTGTTTTACTATAGTCCTTCGTCTCGATCGCTCGGCTCTTCTTCGGTGTCACCCGATGCCATACGGCACTCTCAGCAGCATTATACCGAAGTACACTCTCGCGTATAGGCTCCGCCGCACCCATATAGGGAACAACAATCCGATAGCGGGCCTCGTCCACATCCGCCATGAGTGCCCTGTGCTTCCCCTCCATGATGCGCAGACGGACGATCTGTGCACCGTGCGGCAGATGCTCCCGCAGGCGCGCCATCACCTCGCTCGTTGGAAGAGGCTCTGTCATCTCGAAATCCACATATTCGGCATCACTTGCGGCTCCAAGCGAGAGCGCTGAGGCGAATGCAACCTTCATATGCGGATTGAATCCCTCTGAGTAGGCCATGGGAAGGCCGGCACGCTTGCACGCGCGCACAAAAAGATTCGCATAGTCGAGATGCGATACGTACCGCAGCTCCTCGCCCTTGGTAATCATACCGCGATAAACCGTCAGAGAGCGCTGCACCGGAAGATTTTTCGGCCCGATTTCATGGGGCAAAAGAGCAGAATTTTCTTCTGATGCTGTGCCTGTGTCTAAGACGCGCTCCCGTTCACTCTTTTCATAGTCGATGATATCCACGCCAAGCGTCGGACATATGCCGCATCCCGTGCAGTGCGTACGCCGGCAGTCCACCGTAAGAGAGGCGGTGAGTGCTTTCTGCCACTCTGCTTTCAAAAAAAGCTCGAGCACGCCGGGCGAGGTATGTGCCCACGGCAGCGGCTCTCCGATCGTGCGCGTGCGGCGACTGAAATATTCCCAATCAACGCCGCATGTCTTGAATGCAGAGAAATATCGGCTGTCGTCAAAGAGATCTGACCAGCCGTCAAATTTCGCCCCGTTCCTCCATGCCTCATAGAGCGCAGGTGCAAGACGCCGGTCGCCGCGCGCAAAGACGCCCTCAATCACGGAGAGACGCGCATCGTGATAGTGGAATGTGATCGAGCGGTCCGTAATGTGCTCTTTGAGCAACTGCTGACGCCGCTGAAATTCCTCAATCGGCAGCTGTCCGAACCACTGAAAGGGAGTATACGGTTTCGGCACAAAACAGGAGACCGAGACGGTCACCTTGCAGCCGCGCTTGCCGCGAATCTCCGTGTAGAGATCAACGACCTTCTTCGCAAGCTGCGCGATTCCGATAATGTCCTCATCCGTCTCCGTCGGCAGGCCCATCATAAAGTAGAGCTTGACCTGCTTCCATCCATGACGAAACGCTGCGCCGCACGCTTCCAGCAGATTTTCCTCCGTCACTCCCTTGTTGATGACATCGCGCATGCGCTGCGTGCCAGCCTCCGGCGCAAAGGTGAGCCCGGACTTACGCACCGCCTGCATCTTGTGCGCAAGATCAATTGAAAAACTGTCAATGCGCAGTGAAGGCAGAGAAAAGCTGAGTTTCTCCTCCGCATAATCCTCCATCAAATCATCCACGAGCCGTCCGAGGCAGGAATAATCTGCCGAGGAAAGCGAGGTCAGGCTCATCTCATCATAGCCTGTGCTCTCTGCAAGCCCGTTCGCTATCTGCCGCAGGCGCTCCTCTGTGCGCTCACGCGCAGGACGGTAGGCAATCCCCGCCTGACAAAAGCGACAGCCGCGTGAGCATCCCCGAAAGAGCTCGAGCATCATGCGATTGTGTACGATATCCATATAGGGTACAATCGGGTGCTCCACTGAGAGCACTTTGTCCATATCGCGCACAACGCGCTTATAGATGATGGGGCGGGCTGCCGGATGCAGAGGCCGCATCTCAGAAAAATTTCCCGCCGTATCGTAAACCGGTTCATAAAATGACGGTACGTAAATGCCGTCGATCTCAAGCAGACGCGTTAGAAATCCCTGCCGTCCGCCCGGACTGCCCTCCTTTTTCCACGCAATGAGCACGTCACAGAACTCGGGGACAGCCTCCTCTCCCTCTCCGATCAGAAAGAAATCAAAAAAGTCCGCAATCGGCTCAACATTATAAACACAGGGGCCGCCGCCGACAATGAACGGCATATCCTCCCCACGATCACACGCATAGAGCGGAATCCCCGCGAGATCGAGCATATTGAGAACATTTGAATAGATCATCTCATACTGCAGGGAGAATCCGAGGAAATCAAAATCAGCGACAGGATGGCGCGACTCAAGCGAAAAGAGAGGAATCCCCTTCGCACGCATCTGCTCCTCCATATCGATCCACGGCGCGTAGACACGCTCCGCGGCAATATTGGGGCGGCGGTTCAGAATCTCGTAGAGAATTGCAAGCCCGAGATTGCTCATGCCGACCTCATAGACATCGGGCAGTGCCAGTGCAAATTTGCACTCTGCGGACGCCCAGTCCTTGCGTACGGCGTTCCACTCGCCGCCCGTATAGCGCGCAGGTTTCAGTACCGACTGCAGGATACTGTGATCAAGCTGCACCATTGTTCCGTATTCTCCCCCGCATAATAAAAGAAAAAGACTGTCGCGCGAAGGCAGACAGCCTCACCAAATACACATCTAGAATAAAAGTTTTTGACGCCGCAGCTGAATATTCAGCAGAATGGCGATCGCCATGATGTTCGTCGTGAGCGAGCTCACGCCGTAGCTCATCAGCGGCAGCGGGATACCTGTAACTGGCATAATCCCCATGGTCATCCCGACATTGATGAGGACGTGAAACGCGATCATCGAGGTGATTCCGACTGCGAGCAAACGTCCGAACATATCGCTCGCATCCTGCGCGATACGTATCCCGCGCCACAAAACAACGAGGTAGAGGAGGAGCAGAATTGCACATCCGACGAAGCCAAGCTCCTCTCCCACAACAGAAAAGATGAAGTCCGTGTGGTTCTCCGGCAGGAAATTCAGCTGGCTCTGCGTCCCGCCGAACAGTCCCTTGCCGAAGAGCATCCCTGAGCCGATCGCAATCTTCGACTGGATGATATGATAGCCGGCACCGAGCGGATCGACATTCGGATCCATGAACACCATGATGCGCATTTTCTGATAGTCCTTCAAAAAATGCCAGAGCACCGGCATCGCAGCAAGTCCTGCGCCGAATATCCCGAGGAGCAGGCGCAGACGAACTCCTGCAACAAACACCATGCCAAAGAAAATCGCAAGAAACACAAGAGACGTGCCAAGATCCGGCTGTTTCAGAACGAGCAGAAACGGTACACCGACATAGGCGGCAACAGGGGCAAGATCTGTAATCGTATTGATCTTCCCGCCGCGCTTTTCAAGCATAGCCGCGAGCGCAATGATCATGATAAGTTTCGAGAACTCAGACGGCTGTATGCTGATCGGTCCGAGTGCGATCCAGCGCTGCGCGCCGAGCGCCGTTTGCCCGACGAGCATAACCAATATGAGCAGGATAAGGTTGAACACGTAGAAATGGTTGCCGTATCGCTGCAATATCTTATAGTCAAAATTCATCAGAAACGCAGCCAGCGCAATATCGATAACGATCGAAATGCCCTGCCGCTGGACGAACCAGTAACGCTCCTCGCTCGGCGTATTGACATGAGTCGCGCTGCCGATAATGACGAGGCTCATAATAACAATTGCGACCGCTGCCGCAATCAGCGTCAAATCTGTGCGCCGCAGAAGCCGCTTCGAGAGTATCATCGCTGATGCCTGGATACGTCGCTGCCGCCGTGCTGAACGCTGACAACAGGAATATTGACGACAAGCGCCATCGTGTCGTTTTCGTTCTCGAGTGCAAACTCCATTTCCTGCGTATCAATGTACATATACTTTGAAATCACTTGAATGATCTCTGCGCGCATATTGTCCATGATCTCCGGAGAGACATTTGCTCGATCATTGATAATGACGAGCTGGAGTCGGCGGCGCGCAACATCGCCGGAATTTTCTTTCTTGCCAAGAAGCCTTTTCAGTGCCTCAATCACGCCAACCCCTCCTTACTTTTTCCCAAAGAATTTTCCTTTGATTGTCTCCCAGAGACTATCCTTTGTAAACTCACGGAACGGAATTTCCTCTCCGCAGAGCCGCCCGACTACGTCGAGATAAGCCTGCCCCGCCGGAGAATCCTTCATCGTCACGCAGGGCTCGCCGCGGTTCGTACTCGTCACAACCATTTCGTCGTCCGGAATCTGACCAATACAGCCAACCGAAAGGATTTCATCGATATCGTCCATGTCCAGCATATCGCCCTTTTCAATCATCTTTGGACGAATGCGGTTCACGACGAGCCGAATATCATTTTTATCCGCACGCCCCAGCTCGCCGATGATCTTATCGGCGTCACGCACAGCAGAGATCTCCGGCATCGTTACCACGATCGCCGTATCAGCAGCGGCGATCGCCGTCTTGAACCCTTGCTCGATTCCTGCAGGACAGTCGATGATGATAACATCATAGGAACGGCGCAGCTCCTCGCACAGAGCAGCAAGCTCCTCTGGATTGACGGCGCTCTTGTCCTTGACCTGCGAAGTAGGAAGGAGATAAAGGGAGTCATATTTCTTATGGCGGACAAGCGCCTTTTTATACGGCACGCGTCCCGATGTTACATCGACCAGATCGTACATAATCCGATTCTCAAGACCGAGCAGGAGATCGAGATTTCGCAGTCCCGTATCAGTATCGATGAGGACGACGCTCTTGCCGCGCATGGCAAAACCGACACCGATATTCGCTGTCGTCGTCGTCTTGCCAACGCCTCCTTTTCCGGATGTCACCACATAGATTTCACTCATATTTCGAACCTACCTCTCTATTGGCTCAATGACAATCTGACCATCCTTCACATAAGCACGTTCCGCCTTACCGAAGTCCTCCGGTTCATCCGGCGAGCGCGCAACATAATTCGCGATGCGAATCTGCGTCGGCATCAGATGATCTGCAATGATAAACGCTGTTGAATCTCCGGCGGCTCCAGCGTGAACGAGGCCTCGGCAGGTGCCGCGAATATCGACGCTGCCGCCTGCCGTAATCTGTGCCCCCGGATTGACATTGCCGAAGACGATGACAGAGCCCTCCGTTTCAACGGCCTGACCGCCGCGCAGCGTCTTGTCGATGACAAGCATGCGCTGCAGCTCAGACGCATCCTGCATTGCTTCCTGCGGGGACACGGAGGCAGCAGCGGGCTTCGGCGAAGGCGGAACAGGTGAGGCGCTGCGCATTGGAACAGGTTTTTCCAGGCGACAAATCAATCCATGCGTGCGAAAGAGTTCCTGCAGCTCTGCAAGTTCCTCTTTTGAGAAACGATTTCGCGGTACACGCACAAGGGTTCCGCGCAGAAAGAATCCCGAACCGGAATCAAGCTTTCTGGAAAGCTCTTCTACAATCTCTAAAAAAGACAGATCCGGGGGAAATTCGAGCATCAGCCCGTCATTCTCTCCTTTGATCTTGATTTTTTCCTCATTCATTTCCGTCCCTCACTTGTTCCCTACAGCCGGCTGCACACGATCGAGGCGAAATGCCGCCTCCATGATCCTGCGCCCGATCGGCACTGCGGACATCGAACCAAAGCCGCCCTGCTCCACAATGACTGCCACTACGACATTCGGATTCATATACGGTCCATACGCCACGAACCATCCGTGATCGCGCCCATGTGAATTCTCTGCCGTACCTGTCTTTCCTGCAATATCAATCGGAAAGCCGGCGAAAACGCCTGCCGCCGTACCGATTTTTGTCACATCGTGCAGTCCCTCCTGCACGCTCTGGATCACATTCTGGCTCACCTCCAGCTCAGAGAGGAGCACCGGCTGGAAATCACGCACCGTATTCCCGTTTACGTCCACAATTCGTTGAACGAGATGCGGCTGGTATCGCTTGCCGTTTGCCGCGATTTCACCTACAACCATTGCGGCCTGCAAAGGTGTCACAAGATTGAACCCCTGCCCGATCGCCGCGTCAAAGGTCTCTGAGAGATACCATTCGCCGTCCTCGTAATTATCCGCCTTATACTTTCGGTTTGGTACAAGCCCCTCCGCCTCATAAGGCAGATCAATTCCTGTCCGCGCGCCAAGTCCAAACATCCGTGCATAGCGTTCGAGCGTGTCGACCCCGAGACGATTGCCCATCTCATAGAAATAGACATTATCCGAATGTGCCATCGCCTCTTGAAAATTAATCCATCCGAGTGCTTCTCCGCTTGCATTCGTCTTCGGAATAATCCAGTGGTGACCAGCGTCGAAAATCTTTTCCTGCGGCGTCACCTTGTGCTCGGCAAGCGCCGCTGTCCCCGTTACGATTTTGAATGTCGAACCGGGTGGATATTCGCCCGTGATCGCCTTATTGTCCATCGGGTGATAGGGATTATTGTTCAGCACATTCCAGTTTTGTGTTGAGATTCCCCCCGCAAAGAGATTCGGATTGAACGCCGGACGGCTGACCATGGCGAGCACCTCACCGGTCTGCGGGTTCATAACTACTGCTGCCGCCGCATATGCATGCACAAGAGCGAGCTGCTCATCCACCGCGCGCTCTGCGGTCTCCTGGATATGCTTATCAATCGTCAGAATGAGATCGTTGCCCGGGATAGGAGACTGCCGTCCGAGGATCTGGACAGGGCGCCCCGATACATCCACCTCTACTTGATCGCCTCCGTTGATCCCGCGCACCTCTTTGTCGTAGATGCGCTCCAAGCCGAACTTTCCGATGATGTAGCCGGACTTGTACCCCTCGTCTTTGCGGCGCTCGAGCTCCTCTTCGTTGATTTCGCTCACATAGCCAAATACATGCGCCGCATACTCCCCATAGATGTAGTCGCGAATCGGGAGAACTTCGATGACAACGCCGGGATAATCATCCTTTTGTTCCTCAATAATTGTGACAATATCCGGCAGCACATCATTTTTTATTCGAATCGGATCAAATCCGACATGCGCGTCGATCTTTTTTTGAATCTCCTCGATGGGAACGTTAATGAGTTTTGACACGCGTGCAATAACTTCGGGAGAAATCGGCTCCGTCAGAGGAAGGAGGGAAACAGTGAAGCCGGGGCGATTCGTCACAAGGGGTTCCCCGTTCCGATCGTAAAATGTCCCGCGCGCCGCTTCTGCCGGAATGATTCGAATGCGATTGCCCTCGGCGAGACGCGCATAGAGCTCGCCGTCATACACCTGGAGATATCCCGCCCGGCCAATGAGCACGGCGATGATCAGCACAATCACCACGTTCAGGAATTGCAGCCGTCCGCTGAAATCTTCATTTTCGTTCACAATTACTCTCCGAGAAAATGTTTTTTGACACTATCGCTCCGGATCATGTACACGCTTATCCAGATGGAATGTCGCCCAGTGAACCGGATAAGCAAAAATCAGCTGAAATATGAGCAGAATAAAGAGTACGCGCCCCATGTGTAGCAGCGGGTTGAAGTGATAGCCGAGCAAATATACAATCAGCGCCGACATCAGATATTTGGCAAGGGTCGCCGCGACGGATGCCGTGATTGGCAGGAAGAACTGCTCCTTGAACACACGGTCAGAAAAACGTCCGAAGACGAGTCCGATCAGTGTCAGCGTGAACGCATTCAGTCCGAAGAACGAGCCCGCACTAAGATCCTGCATGATCCCCAACGAGAATCCGACGAAGCTTCCCCACACACTGCCGCGCAGAAAAGCATAAGAAACTGTCGCCAAAACAAGGAGATCCGGAATCACCCCATGTACCGCAATGAGCGGCAAAAAAGAGAACTGCAGAATAAAGAGCGTGAGAAAAAACAATATGAAAAACCGATATTTTTTCACTGTGCCGCCGCCTTTGTCTGCGCAGCAGAGATCTGTGCCGCTGCAGCCGCGCCAGGGCTGAGTTGTTGTGCCTGTACAGGATCCGGCGGTGCTTCGCGTGACGCCGTAATGATCGCTACATCCTCGAGACGCTGGAAGTCCACAGCAGTCTCGACCACGGCTACTTTGAGCAATCCGCTGTCATCGCCGTGCTGTGAGGAGACACGCCCCACGACAATCCCTTTGGGATAGATTCCGCCGAAGCCGGATGTAACAATGACGTCACCGTCCTCTACATCCGCATTGCGTGGGATATTAACCATCTGCGGCATATACGGATTGTCCATCGTTCCCGTAACGATTCCCGTCACACGAGACTCCGGACGCTGAATGAGCGTCCCCACCGAGGAACGGACATCGAGAATGAGCTGGACCTTCGATGAGATCGGGCCGACTTCCGTCACATGTCCCACAAGCCCCTTGCCCGTCAGGACGGGCATATTTTCACGCACTCCGTCGCTGCTGCCGCGATCGACGACGATCATACTAGTCCAGAGTGCAGAATCACGCCCGATCACGCGTGCAGCAAGGAGATCGAACTGATGCGCCGATTGTTTGTACGCAAGAATCTCACGCAGCCGCATGTTTTCCGCTGCGTACTCTTCTGCCATCGTATTCTGCTGCCGCAGCTGCTCAATTTCATTTTTGAGCAGCTGATTCTGCTCGTGCACCGTCGCAATCTCCCAAAGATTGGACGTAATATGCTGGATCTGCTGGCCAACATACGAAAACACCATTTCAAACGGCGCCAAAACCGTCCCTGCCGTACTCGTCGACGCAGATGCCTGAAACCTGCCGCGCGCAGCAAAGAAAATGATGCAGAAAAGCGTGAGCAGAACGAAGAGCAGTGCCCAGATCTTATGCCCCGCCTGTCGTGCCCGTCCGATGCGATCAATCATTATCTCAATTTCTTTGAAGACATAACAACACTCTTCAGCAGACCAATATTCTCAAGCGTACGCCCCGTCCCCTCACCGACACAGGAGAGCGCATCCTCGGACACGAGCACCGGCATTCCCGTCTCATGGGAGAGGAGCTTGTCCAGATTCATGAGAAGCGCCCCTCCGCCAGTCATCATAATGCCGTGATCCATGACGTCCGAAGCAAGCTCCGGCGGTGTCTTCTCGAGGGTCCCTTTCACGGCGTCAATGATCTTATAGATCGGCTCGTTCAGTGCTTCGCGGATCTCCTTTGCATGGATTGTGAGCGTCTTTGGCAGTCCGCTTACGAGATCGCGTCCGCGGATATCCATCGTACGATCCGTATCCGGCGTTACGATCGCCGTACCGATCGCGATCTTGATCTCCTCAGCCGTTCGCTCACCGATCATGAGATTATACATGCGCTTAATGTATTGGACGATCGCCGAATCCATCTCGTCGCCGCCGATGCGTATAGAACAACTCGTCACAATGCCGCCGAGCGAGATGATCGCAATCTCTGTCGTGCCGCCGCCGATATCGACGACCATGCTGCCCGTTGCTTCCTCGACCGGAAGGCCGGCACCGATCGCCGCTGCCATCGGCTCCTCAATCAGATATGCCTCGCGTGCGCCCGCCTGCTGTGCGGCATCAATGACCGCCCGCTTTTCGACCTCTGTCACGCCGGACGGAACGCCGACCACAACACGCGGACGAACAAACGACTTCGACCGCATCGCCTTGCGAATAAAGTATTTCAGCATCGCCTGCGTGACGTCAAAATCTGCAATAACGCCGTCTTTCATCGGACGTATCGCAACGATATTTCCGGGCGTACGCCCGATCATCTGCTTTGCCTCTTCGCCCACGGCAAGCACATCGCCCGAGTCGTTTCTTATCGCCACGACGGAGGGCTCGCGCAGCACAATCCCCCGGCCCTTAACATGCACCAACGTATTGGCTGTACCGAGGTCAATCCCCATATCGTGTCCACCAAAAAGACCAAACATTGTAAGTGGAGTCTCCTTCCATTCACGCGACCTATATTCATATCAATAATTCCATGTACACAGACATGCAGAATCAGTATATCATAAGCAACTTTTTTTTTCCATGAGATTTTATTGGGAAAAATGTTGTATTTGCCGCACTTGTCCCAATTAGGACGATTCGACCATATTCCTTGACGGACGACGGGCTTTCCTCTATAATGAGATCATGTAAACGTACCGTAATGGAGGAGAAAGAGACCGATGAACATTCAATCGAGACTGCTGACGGTGGATTTTTTTAACTGCAAAGGCGAATCGTTCAGCAATGAAGAAGCCCTTCGTGTCAAAGTCTCCGAAACACTTGCGGCACTTGATCTCGTTCCTCTGCAGACGATCACAGATGTACAGGAAAACGGTCATATCTCCTTGATGGCACTGCTGCCGGACGGTCATCTCGCACTTCACGTTCATCCGGATCTGCGTCATGTATCGCTCGACATCTATCTCTGCTGTGAGGATGCAGCACTCGATCCCATCGCGCATGTCATGCGCAATATATTCCAACCGGAAAAAATCAAGAGCACACATCTGCGGCGAGGCGACTTTCGCGCACCGTCGGAGATTCGTCCGAAAACCACAACCCGCGTTGCCCCTATACGCAAGATCAAAAGTACGGGCGCCAAGGTGATCCGTATTCTTGCGCGACGCAATCGCGGATAGGTACCCAAGATAAACGACTGCCAGATACACGCGAAAAACCCTTGAACAGCGCTCATAAACAGAGTTTGTTCAAGGGTTTTTTCTATAAGCGCATCGGCCCGAAAAGGGCTCTAAAGCTTTAGATCAGCGCTGCGCCGTTTTATTCTTCTGACATTCCGGACAGTAACCGAAGAAATACATCTGCTGCGATACAATGCGGTAGCCTGTCACAGACGAAACATTCTTGTCGAGTGCCGGAAGCGCAGCAATCGGAACATCAGCAACCTTGTCGCAGGAAATACACCGAACATGCGGATGCACGGAGATATCCGCATCATAACGGAATGCCTCTTCGCCCACATTCAGCTCGCGCACAATGCCGATTTCACAGAACGCATCGAGCGACTTATAGACGGTAGCAAGACTCATCGTCGGGTAGTTCGGACGCAGTTCCTTGTACAGAGTCTCTGCTGTAGGATGCTCATGCGTTGCCGCCAGAGCAGCATAGACGGCCAGGCGCTGCGGCGTCACTTTTTTCTTATTCTGCCGCAGAATGTCTGTAACCTCATTGAGTGTCAGCATTGTATGTTCATGCATAATTGTTCCTACTTTTCATGTTCTCAAAACTAAAATCATTATTATTTATACATCATAATACTCTATTCGAAAACTCCTGTCAATAGTCCCAGCCCATCTTCCCCCATATGCGAATTCATCTCACTTTTTGCGTCTTGTCAAAATCATGCTATAATGAGGAATATTTCAGTCGAGAAAGGTTTGATTCCATGCGCATTTCCGATATCCCCTCCGCGATTGCAGACGAGCTCTCCATTCGTCCGCAGCAGGCAGCATCTGTCGTTGCGCTGCTCGATGACGGCAATACCATTCCGTTTATTGCGCGCTATCGCAAAGAAGCCACCGGCTCCCTCGATGATGAGATACTGCGCCGCATCGCGGCACGCTTGACGTATCTGCGCAGTCTCGTCAAGCGGCAGGAGGAGATCCTCGCGCGCATTGAGGAGCAGGGGAAAATGACCGATGCACTGCGCGAGGCGATTGAAACCGCACAAAAACTTCAGTCCCTTGAAGACCTCTACCGTCCTTACAAACAGAAAAAACGTACGCGCGCATCCATTGCACGGGCACGCGGTCTTGAGCAGCTTGCCGACGCCATCCTGCTGCAGAGTGAAATGCACGGCACACCGGAGCAATACGCCGCACCATTTGTAAGTACGGAAAAGGAGGTACCTTCCCCTGCCGATGCTCTTGCCGGCGCGCGCGACATTATTGCCGAGACCGTCACGGACGACGCAGAACTGCGCCGCCTTATGCGTGAAAAATTCTGGAAAAACGCATTGCTCGAGACAGCCCTTGATGTAAAAGCGGAGGATGCACATGTGTTTCAGATGTACGACGGATACAGTGAGCCGGTACGCACTCTGCCCTCACATCGCATTCTCGCAATTAACCGCGGAGAGCGGAAAGGATGCCTCACCGTCCGCATTTCTGTTGATCATGAGGCGTATATCGAGTGGATCTGCGGGAGGATCTGCCGGCACCCGTCAATCTTCTCAGCAGAACTGCGCACGGCAATTGAGGACGGTTATAAACGTCTTCTTGTTCCTTCGCTCGAGCGTGAGCTGCGTGCACAGCTGACAGAACTTGCCGAAGAAAAGGCCATCAAGCTGTTCGGACGCAACCTGCGCCAGCTGCTCCTTCAGCCGCCGCTCGCGGGACATACAGTTCTTGGTCTTGATCCCGGCTATCGTACGGGCTGCAAAATGGCAGTTGTTGACGCCACAGGCAATGTTCTCGCGAGTGGTGTTATACAAATTACAAAGAGTGAAGGAGAGCGCAAAGCAGCGGCGCTGTCTGTCCAAAAGTTCATCAAAACACACGGCGTTACGCTCATCTCCATCGGCAACGGTACAGCCTCCTACGAGACGGAGCAATTTGTCGCGGCGTTGATTCGTGACAATAAGCTCAAAGATGTGCACTACCTCATTACAAACGAAGCGGGCGCTTCCGTCTACTCCGCCTCCCAGCTGGCGAAAGAGGAACTCCCCTCCTATGATGTCACAATCCGCGGCGCAGTCTCCATTGCCCGGCGCGTGCAGGATCCGCTCGCGGAGCTCGTCAAAATCGATCCACAGGCAATCGGCGTCGGACAGTATCAACATGACGTCAGCCAAAAAGAACTGAAAGAACGTCTGGATGCCGCCGTCGAAGATGCCGTAAACCATGTCGGTGTTGACCTGAACACCGCTTCTCCCGCATTGCTGAGGCGGATTGCAGGCATCAATGCCGCGGTTGCAAAGAACATTGTCGCCTACCGTAATAAAAACGGCAGATTTACCAATCGAAAGGCACTCCATAAAGTATCCCGTCTCGGCGATGCAGCCTTCACTCAATGTGCAGGCTTCCTGCGCATCTACGGAGGAGAAACGCCGCTCGACGGCACTGCCGTCCACCCCGAGTCTTACGAACTCGCGCGTGCCATCCTCGCGGAGCTCGGCACTGCAGAGGATGATCTGCGCGACCGGGCAAAGCTCCCAGCTCTCGCGCTCAAAACAGCACGGGCGGAGCCTGCCGGCTTGGCCAAAAAACTGGGCGCAGGCATCCCAACCGTAACGGATATCCTGCGGGCAATCGCTCGTCCCGGCCGTGATCCGCGTGAGGAACTCCCCGCGCCGCTCATGCGGCAGAACATCGTGAAGCTCTCCGATCTCGCCATCGGCACCATTCTGCCGGGAACTGTCCGCAACATCACAGACTTTGGTGCATTCATTGACATCGGGCTCAAGCAGGCAGGGCTCCTTCACATCTCCGAGATGAGCTGCCGCCGCGTGCGTCATCCGCTTGACATACTGTCTGTCGGCGATGCACTTGATGTCATGATTATCAGCGTTGACGAGGAACGCGAACGCATCGGTCTCTCTTTGAAACGCATCAAAAAGGAAAAGGCACACGCATGAATCTTTTAGAACAGACAATTTCATCCATAAAAATCCCGAATGCGGCACTTCCCCATACCGTCGATACCGTTCTCACAACACATACAAGCATGAACTTCGGCCGACTGAAAGAGGTACTGCTCCGTTATATCCGCATCACAGGCGAGCGCCATCCTGCCCCGCCGCAGACAAGCGTCATCATCTCCTGCGCCGATCACGGCGTCGCCGCCGAAAGTGTCAGCGCCTACCCGCCTGAGACCACGCTCAACATGATGTGCAACTATCTCATCGCCCGCGGGGGCGCGGCCAACGCCGTAGCCAATTATGCGAATGCACAGCTTATTGTTGCTGATCTCGGTGTAAACGCCGATACGTCAGATATTCCAGGACTCCTGCACAAGAGCATTGCACGCGGAACCGCAAATATGACGGCAGGACCTGCCATGACCCGCGCACAGGCAATTCGTTCCGTCGAAGCGGGAATCGCTCTCGCAAATGAACGCGCTGACCACGGTGATCGCTGTATCCTGCCGGGCGAAATGGGCATTTCCAATACGACTTCGAGTGCGGCGATCGTCGCCGCATTGCTGGAGCTCACGCCCGAGGAAGTCACGGGACGCGGCGCGAACATCTCGGACAGACGTCTGGCACACAAGATTGAAATCGTCCGCCGCGCCCTCACCGTAAACGCTCCCGATCCGCACGATGGTCTGGACGTTCTGGCAAAGGTCGGTGGCTTCGAGCTCGGCTGCATCGCCGGCCTCATCCTGGGCGCCGCCGCACGACGAATGCTCATCGTGCTTGACGGTGCAAATACCACCTCTGCGGCGCTGATTGCTTACGCTCTTGCTCCGAACTGCGTTCATTATCTCCTCGCCTCACACGCATCGCTGACAGAACATTCGCAGCCCCATGCACTACGTCGTCTCGGTCTCTCCCCCATCCTGCGTCTCGATATTCGTCTGAGCGAAGCGGCAGGCTCCTCCATTGCGCTTCGCATGCTCACACAAATGATAAAGATATGGGACATATTGGACGAAGCCAAAGAAGGATCTCCTCTCTCCCCCCCGTTCAACTTTCCATGTCCGTCTCTTTGCCCACAGGAAGAAAAAACCACGGTCACATTCGCGCCACCGAGCGCATCTGCGATGGAAGCATGTCAATACCGGCTGGACAACCTGGCAAAACCGATTCACAGCCTTGGTTATCTCGAACGGATTGCCGTGCAGCTTGCAGGGACTACCGGCCGTGAATGCCCCCCTTCTGATCTGGGAGCAGCGCTCCTTATACTTGCGGATGGGAAGCTGTTCTCAGCAGATCTCAGCAAAATTCTCTCTGCAATAACCGCCGATACGCATATCTCCGTATATCTTCTCTCCACCCCGAAAAATATGTCTGCATCGAACGCAGCGCGCAGAGCGGCAGATACCCTGGCCCGCAGCCATCCGCTCCTCATTCTCGGCGCGGCGGGCGCAGGCGATGATGCTCTTGCCGGGGCAATCAACGGAGCAGCAGAAGCCGGCAGCCTCATCCTGCCCGGCGACACACAGTCGGATCGCGTCGCGCGTAAGTACGCCGGCACGAATTCGTCGCTCCGTCCATACATTCTGCACATCGTTCCGGACATGCTCACAGCGGATACGGAGATGCCTGCGGGAATCGCCGGCATCCTAGGCACAGAAATCGTCCGCGCTGCTCTTCATGTTGTAAACGATATGAAAACCTTTGCCGAAACCGGTGTCGCCGTCGCCATTGACGGCGCAGGCGCAGGTCGGCAGGTACGCGGACACGCATAAAAAATAAGGCAGAGATCTCTGCCTTATTTTTTTGCTGCTATATCTCAGCTTCAAGCTGTCCTTTCTTGAACACCTTTCCAATCGTGCCGAATTGGAACGTCGCCGTTTCCTTGACCGTAAACCGACCGTAGGTATTCCCCGCGCGATAGTTGGAATTGAATGCTTCGCGCATACCGCCCGCCATATGCATCTCTTCGCCATAGACGAGAAACGGATTCGGCACAACGGCAAAAAGGTTGTTGCCGAGAGGCATCCCCCAAAAATCAGCGTCACGCGTCGGCGTAACGGCAACAAAACGAGGCTCCAGCTCAGGGCGGCTCAGGCGCAGCTGCATATTCGTACAGCGCAGGCCCAGCACTTCATAGAGCTTGATAAAGTCATCCTGCGCCCTCTTCTTTTGGAACATCGTCCCCGGCACATCGTAGAGTGCATTATAGTCCCGCATATAGTCTGATGCCCGTTCGGCAGGCGTGCGCTCACGCAGCTCATGCACGGGAATCTGTTCCAATGTTTCTTCGGCGATTTTCCTGCGTGCGGCTTCGTTCTGTTTTGCACGGTCGCTCTGCATCGGCTCCTTGCCGCCTGTTGCTCTCGCATAGCTCCCCGCTGCCCGTTCCATGGCACTCGCAGCTCTATCCCAAGGTGGCTCCTGCTGTTGAACCGGGGATGCCGTGTAGGCATGTGTCAGCTCATGCTTCATCTCCTCATCCAGGAGATCGCTTACAGAGGGAACGGCACGTACGGCGGTAGTATTTTCCTCTGCCGCACGGTCCCCAGCGCTTTGCGTCGCATCTGCCCGCATGGACAGCGGACGGTTCTTATTGTCCGCTGCACGCTCTATGCTCTGCACCAGTTCATCAATGCGGCTCTGCTGACGCAGCACCATCTTTTCGAGAAGCGTTACCCGCTTCGCGAGTTCATGAATCCGTGTCAGTTCGTCCGTGCCCATTCCCTTGTTTTACCCCTTAAATCTCAATCGATTTGGCGTGTGCAAGCGTCTCGCGCGCCTCGCGCACAATACGCTCAATGATGACGCGCGTCGGCTCAATGCTGCGCAGAAAGGTCAGCGTCTCTCCCGCCTGTACCATACCGTTGACAACATCTCCGTCCACCGCGGCAAGCTTGTTCGTCCCCGTTGCACGGTCCAACAGTTCCTCTTTCGTCGCCTTGCCCGAATACTCGAGCGCAACGAATTCCTCAGAAAATTTATTCTTGACGCCGCGTACCGCGCCGCCGATAGTGATGCCTGTGACAATCGTATCCGTATCCACAGATTCAATGAGTTTTGCCTTCACATTCGGATGTACGACACATTCCTCGGCGACAAGGAAGCGCGTTCCCATCTGAACACCTGCGGCCCCCATGAGGAGTGCTGCTGCGAGCCCCCGTCCGTCGCCGAAACCGCCTGCCATAATGACCGGCAGAGAAACCTCCGGGATAACCTGTTCCATCAGCGGCATCGTCGAGAGTACGCCGATGTGTCCGCCGGCTTCCATCCCCTCTACAACGATGGCATCCGCGCCCTTTTCCTCCACACGCTTCGCAAGCTTCACGCTCGGAACAACAGGGATAACCTTTACCCCGGCAGCATGGAGTTTTTCAAAATAGGGAACGGGATTGCCCGCACCGAGCGTAACGAATGCCGGCTTTTCCTCGCAGATAACATCGACGATCTCATCCCTATTCGGTGCCATAAGCATGACGTTCACGCCAAACGGGCGATCCGTCAGCGTGCGGCAGCGGCGAATCTCATCCCGCGTATACTCCGTTGTGCGGCCGCCTGTCGAGATGATGCCTGCGCCTCCCGCATTCGAGACTGCAGAGGCAAGATTTGCCTCCGAAATCCATGCCATGCCGCCCTGAATAATAGGAACCTCAATCCCCAGCAGTTTCTTCAGCTGATTTTCCATACTACTACCTCCATAACACATACTCTATATACGCTCTATGCCTGCAACAGCATAGGCGGACATCCCTTCACCTGCGCCCGTGAATCCGAGCTTCTCTTCTGTCGTCGCCTTAACATTGACATCTCCTGCATCAAGGCCGAGGAAGCGTGCAAGATTATCGCGCATCATCGGAATATACTGCTGGAGTTTCGGTGCCTGAGCTACAACTGTTGCATCCACATTGCCAATGGCATAGCCCTCGGCTCGTACGAGACGAGCAGTCTCCTCGAGCAGTTTTCCGCTGTCTGCGCCTGCAAAACGCACATCGGTATCGGGAAAATGCTTTCCGATATCCCCAAGCGCCGCTGCACCAAGCAAGGCATCCGAAACGGCGTGCAGAAGCACATCTGCATCCGAGTGCCCAAGCAGGCCCTTTTCATACGGAATATCTACTCCGCCTAGAATAAGTCTTCGTCCGTCAACCAGACGGTGGACATCGTAGCCGATCCCAAATCTCGTCATTCCCCGTCCCCCTTTCGCCGCCGAACGACCCCGCCAAGCAGACGTTTTGCCTCATGCACGGCAGTCTTCATCAGTTCTCCCGCGCCCATATCATTGCGCAGAATTGCCTCCGCAATGATCATGTCCTCAGGCGTGGTTACTTTGATGTTGCTGTATTCTCCTTTAACAATGTGAACCTTCGCGCCGATGCGCTCTACAAGGCTCGCGTCGTCCGTCCCGAGAAAGTTATCCTCGTCCGCACGCCGATTCGCCTCGATCAGAAGGTCCTTGCGAAACCCCTGCGGGGTCTGCACCTGCCAAAGAGTGCTGCGCGGCGGCGTAGAAACAACAAGGGCATCCTCAGAGGCGATCTTGATCGTATTCTTCTCCGGCACAGCGACAATCGCTGCGCCCTCGGCACGCACGACGCGGATGAGCTCCTCGATCGTTTCACGCCGGATGAGCGGGCGCGCCGCGTCATGTACCAGAACGATATCTGCTTCCTCTGACACAAGTTCCAATCCGTTGCGAATAGAATACTGACGCTCAGAACCGCCCTCAACGACCTGCCACGGAGCAAGCCCCTTGACGCGGCTGAGAAGATTCGTAACTGGTTCCACCTCATCCGCGCCGACGGCGATAATCAGCTCCCCGACCTCGGGCACTTTGGAAAATGTGAGCAGCGTGCGAAGAAGCATCGGCTTCCCAGCAAGAGTCAGAAAGACTTTATTCAGTCCCACCTGCATCCGATGCGCCTGACCCGCCGCCGGGAAGACCACACTAACCATAATATCCTCCTGTGCGCCTGGCGATTACCGCGTCAATTTTGCAAAGATCATACGGCCTGCAGCCGTTTGGAGCGCCGACGTCACCTCGACAGAGACAACCTCATTCATACAGCGGAACCCGCCGTCTACAACGATCATGGTCCCGTCATCGAGATAGGCAAGCCCCTGTCCATGCTCTTTTCCCGGACGGACAATCTGCACCGTCATCAAATCGCCCGGAATAGCAACTGGCTTCACTGCATTGGAGAGCGCATTGATATTGAGTACAGAAACGCCGCGCAGCTGCGCGACCTTGTTCAAGTTGAAATCATTCGTGATAATCTTGCCGCCGACTTCCTGCGCCAGCTGAAGAAGTTTGGAGTCAACCTCTGTGATATCCTCAAAGTCTGCCTCAGTGATCTCCACCTTCATACGCGATTCTTTACGGATCTTTTGCAGAACGTCGAGCCCCCGGCGCCCGCGGACGCGCTTGAGAGAGTCCGGAGAATCCGCGATATGCTGCAGCTCTTCGAGGACAAAGACCGGAATGAGCAGCGTTCCTTCAAGGAAGCCTGTCTCACAGATATCCGCGATGCGGCCGTCGATGATGACGCTCGTATCGAGCAGTTTATACTGGCGTTCCGTTTGTCCGTCTCGCATCTGCACCGGAAGCGGTGCCGGAACACGCCCCTCACGGATGCGCGTCATCTCGCGCAGGAAACGCGGAATAAAGTCAAATGCCTCCGTAATTTCCTGCTGTTTCTTGACCATGATGTGGACGCCGAGGTAGCCGAGCACAACGCTGAACACAATGGGAATGTAATCGCCGACGATAGGAATCGTAGAAAACGAATCGCCCAACAGGCGTGCAATGATGAGTCCGATGAAAAGTCCGATCGCCCCGGCAATGACATCGCGTGTCGGCATCTTGCCCAGCTGTCCCTCTACCCACACTGAGAAACGTTTGAGACGTCCCGTAAAGAACGGCGCGAGAGGATAGCCAATGATACCACCCAGAATCGTACCGGTGAGAATGCAGAGGAGCCCCGCAAGCGTGAGTCCGAAGATTCCAAGTTCCGTATGCCATAACGGCGCTGAAAAATAATCATTTGCAGTCGGCACGGCAAGCTCAAAGAGCGTTCCGCCGACAATTGCCATAAGGAGAACAACAAAAAAACGTAATACACGTTCAAGTAACAAATATTCACCTCCCCTCGTATAAATATCTTGCAGGATCACCGCTTCATACTGTGTTCCTCAACTTCTTCAGTATAATAAAAAAAGGTTGCATTGTCAAAATGCACTGGTATAATTATTAAAGTATTTTAATTGACATATCCCCCTATCCCCCTATAATGATAATGGTATTCAATCTTTTCTTCATTTATAGGAGGATAAAAAAATGTCGTTCAAAGGCAAAACATGTCAAGGAAGAGCCGCCGTACTGACAGCCGCCGTACTTGCTTGCCTTAGTTCACCATATGCCTACGCATCAGAAGACATTCCGGAGGAGGATACATCAAACGTCTCAACCAAAGATATTCACGTGGAAGCGGACTTTGATAAAGAGATGCTCAAGGAAGCGCCCGAGACGAAGACGATCATCTCCCGCGCCGACCTTGACCGCAAGGGGGCACGCACACTCTCGGACGCGCTCGCTGCAGAACAGGACATCCAGATGGGAACGGACAACATGGGCCGCAAGACTGTCGGCATCCGCGGCGCAGAACCTCGTCACACCCTCATTCTTGTCGATGGCCGCAGACTTGCGGGAGGGCTGAGCAAATATTATGGTGCGACAGATGAAGTCAACCGCATCGGACTCGATGACATTGATCACATCGAGATCATCCGCGGTTCTGGTACAGCACGCTATGGCGCGGATGCCATCGGCGGCGTCATCAACATCATCACGAAGATCTCGCACAAACGGAGAATTCGTCTCACAACCGAGGGCTCGTGGATCGATGCGGGCGGCAGCCAGTACAACCACAGTATCGGCTACTCGACCGGCGATCTTGGCGGCGGCACCTATATGGACTTCTCCTATGGCTGGAGCAAGACTGCGCCGTATCTTTACGATAAGGACGGCTCGTCCATGCAGTACTACGGCAAGCGTAATCCGATGAGCGCACGCGTCGAGTTCAACATTGGCAAAAATGAAACTCTGACAATTTCTGCTGATCGGCAGACGGAGGACTTGGAGAAGGATACTCCGCTGGGCAGAATCATAGATATGAAAGCATTTGAAGACGCATGGCGCAATAACTTCAGTGTCGACTGGAAAAAGCAGACCAATCGCGTGGATTACCGTATACGCGCCTATCAAACGGAACATGATTCCGATGTGAATTATGATGTCTTCGGCAAGCCCGGCGTTCCCTACCGCCATTTCTACTTTGATTATTTCAATCGCGTGGATAATGTCCTGGAGGCGTCGGCGGGGATTATGGCGCATGATAAGCACTACGTGACTCTCGGTGCAGACTATCATGATGAGAGCGGCGAAGGGACACGTATTCGCGTCCCGGGACAAACGCCATCTCAGCAGACAAGGCTCTACACCTTCCCCAATCCAAGCGATCCGTCCGATCCGAATATACGGTCTTACACCGGCGATATCTATGAGACCTCGCTCAACTACTACAGCGCCTATATTATGGATGACTGGCAGGTCGGCAAGAAACTGCTCGTAATTCCTGCCATGCGTTACACGAACCACAGTCATTTCGGCGTAAATGTCTCACCATCCATCGGCGCAACGTATAAGCCGCAGAGCAACGTCCGCATCAAGGCAAACATCGGAACGAGCTTTGCCACAGGCGGCATTGCTGAACTCTACCATGACTGGGAGATGTATGAGCCCTCCCTGAACCCTTCACCGCCGATCCGCAACGGATGGCTGTTCGAAGGCAATCCCGAGCTCAAGCCTGAGAAGGCACTCAATATGGATATCTCCGTTGAAAAGGATTTCGACAAAAAGACGAGTGCGAAGATTACACTCTTCCGCAACGATTACAAAGACTATATGCAGATCATGTATACGGGAGAAAAAGAGAGTAAGAATCTCTATGGACGCACCTATTATGATACGCATATACGATATCCGGACCCTTGGGGGTTCAGCAGCTATGATGATCTTGCAGCAGCACTTCAAGCAGCAAACAACTGGACGGACATCGAAAACAATGTGATTGACGACTCCTCTTATGCAAGCGGTATTCCGGCTACGGATGATGTCTATACCTATGCAAATATTTCAAAGGCACGCACGCAGGGCATTGAGGCGGAGGTTTCGCACCAGATGTCTCGAGATTTCAATATAAAGGCAGGCTATACCTATCTCGACGCCTATGACCGCCAGACCGGCAACCGCCTGGAGGGGCGCGGCCGCCATATGTTCAATCTCACGATGACCTACGATGACCGCAAGCACGGCTGGCGCGCTACCCTCTGGGGTGACTATACGCGGAACTACCTCGATATCCGCGACCGCATCGCAACAGGACGCATCTTTGGCGGCGCCGGAGCAATGGAGCATCTCGAGTTTACCGATCCAAATACAGGAGAAGTATATCGTGTATTCCGGAATGAAGGCGATGCAAAAACTTACATGCGAGGCGATATTGAGCACGGCTTCACCCGTGAGAAAGTCGCCCGCGAGAAGAACTACGGCCTGTGGAATCTCATGATCGAAAAGGACTATCACCACTTCCTCACGTTCTACGCCGGCATCACGAATCTGTTCAATCAATACGATCCATACCTTGGTATGGCAGGGCGCATCTACCGCTTCGGTATGCGCATGACATTCTAAATTCTATAAAGGAGCAACAACATATGTCAGGTTTCGAAAGTGCAGTACACCTCTTTCACAGCGGCGGACTGGTTATGTATCCCCTGCTGATTCTCTCGCTGATCACATTTGCGATTGCTGTGGAGCGCTTCTACTATTACCGCATCAACCGCAAAGGTTCGCGCACATTCTTCCACGGCGTCTATCACGCTGCTGTACAAAAGGACTGGGATACCATCGGCAAGCTCTGCAAAGAGTTCCCTTCCGCAGTCAGCCGCATCGTTGAGAGCGGCATAGAAAATGCCGGTACAGAAACAGCAATGAAGGGTGCATTCTCGGACCGCATGTCCATGGAGGCAATCAACTTCCGCCGCTATCTCGACTACCTGAGCGCAATCGTCACGATTGCCCCTCTGCTCGGGCTGCTCGGTACGGTTACAGGTATGATCCAGACATTCAGTGTCCTCGATGAAGGCGGCGGCGCAGGAGCGATCACGGGTGGTGTCGGTGAGGCACTCGTTGCAACGGCAACGGGTCTTTGCGTTGCCATCATTGCATTCTGCGTCTACACCTACTTCAGCCATCAGCTCGATGCTGTCGTCACGGATACCGAGCGTCTCTGCGCAACAATTGTCACTGCGAAAAAAGAAAGCTGGGAGGAACGATGAATTTTAGCAATCATCGACTGAAAAAGAAGCCGGAGTTCATGATCATCCCGATGATCGACATTATTTTCTTCCTGCTCGTCTTCTTTATGATGAACAGCCTGCAGACAGTCGCACAAAAGGCTCTTGCCGTTCAGCTCCCGCAGGCGCAGAGTGCAACTGCCCCGGCGCAGCTGCCAATCATTATGACGCTTGATGAGGAAGGTCATATCACAATCGACAACAATCCCGTGAGCATCACAGAGTCCGCGGCAATCATGAAACGTCATATGCAGGAGAACCCGAACGCTGCGGTCGTCCTGCAGGCAGATAAGCGCACGGCACACGGCCAGGTGGTCGCCGTAATGGATATGCTCAAAGGAGCGGGGGTAAAACGGCTCTCGATCGCCGCAGAACAGAAGGGATAGATATATGGAGCAGCAACTCTCATGGAGTAAAGCCTATATCGTCTCTGCCGTCATACATCTCGTGATCTTCCTGCTGCTCGCGATCGGTCTTGCCGTCGTTGTTGCCGAAAAGGAGCAGCAGACGTATGAGATCGACCTGCAGGCTTCTGATTTCAGCCAGGGCAGCGGTCATGCCGGGGGCGGCGGGGGCAGTGAGAGCCTCTTCCCCGAACCGCTCAAGGCAGAGGAAGTAGCAAAACGTGTCGAGACGGTACAGCAGACCATGCCAACGGTACATCCTGTATCTGAGACTGTGGCACCGGTACAGGATGCCGTCTCTCCGCCCACGCAGTCATCTGTGTCAACACCATCCGCAGCCTCCTCAACAGGAACATCAACTGGGGGTGAACCCGGCAGCGGCAGCGGGAGCGGCGGCGGCAACGGCTCGGGGTCAGGAACGGGAAGCGGCGACGGTACAGGCGACGGTCAGGGCGTCGGCGAGGGCTCGGGAGCAGGTCAAGGGTCGGGCAACGGCAATGTCTCCGGCACGGGCAGTTCTCCGTTCGACACAAACGGATTCTGGGCCGCTGTCAACGCGAAGAAGGAATACCCTTACATGGCGGTAAAGCGCGGCCTTGAGGGAACGACACAGATCGTCACGACAATCAGCAGCTCTGGTGCGATCACAAATGTGCGAGTTTCCAACCCCTCGGGATACAGCATACTCGACGATGCAGCAGTATCTGCCGCATATGCCGTCGGCAGTTATCCAAACCCAACGGGCAAAACAGTAACCGTAACAACAGACGTTAGCTTCAATCTTCGGTAAAGCAAAAACAGGCTGCGATGGAAATATTCCATCGCAGCCTGTTTTTATGCCTGTTACTTTTCCTCGAGCAGCTGAACGAGCTCATCATAGTCGCGTTGGAGCTGCTCATATTCGTCCATCATCTGGAGAACGGTAAGAGAGGCAATGCGCTGCACATCGAAACTTCGCACCTTCTTCGACATTGCCTTGATGCGTCGATCACTCTCCGCCGCAAGACGTTTGAGGCGTTCCGGCTCATCCGTCTTGAGCTGGTAACTCTGCCCGAACATCTCAACGACGACCCGTTGTATTTCCTTTTTCTCCTCAGCCATGGCTCACACCGCCTTCTATCGAAGCTGCGCGTGCAGCTGTTCCTCTGCCGCACGCAGGATATCAGAAAATGCCGCGTCCACTTCCTCGTCAGTCAGCGTCTTATCATCCGACTGGAAATACAGATGGAATGCCATGCTCTTTTTCCCCTCTGCGACCTGCTTGCCCATATAAATATCAAACAGCGTCGCGCTGCGGAAAAATTTCCCGCCATTCTTGGCGATCACGCGATCGATCTCCGATGTCGTGAGGTCGGCATCGACAAGAATCGCAAGATCACGGGTCGATGCCGGATACTTCGGCAGGGCCGCGATCACGGTCTTTTTCCTGCGATAGCGCAGAAGCGTCTCCGCATCCATCTCAAAGATATAAACGTTCTGTGCGATTCCAAAATTCGCAGCAATCGTCGGATGCAGCTCCCCGACCACAGCGATTACATCACGGCCCTTCTTAAAGAAGGCTGTCTTGCCGGGATGCAGGGCAAAGTGCTCGCCGCGTTCCACGGTATATTTCTGCACGCCAATCGCCCCGAGGAAGCGCTCCACAATGCCCTTCATGTCGTAGAAATCGACCAGATCATTGCTCGTATCCCATGCGATCGGGCTGCGGCGTCCGGTAATGAGACCCGCGATCTTGAGTTTTTCGTGAACAAGTTCCGTGACAGGCAGTGCCTTCGGGAAAAATACCGGCGCAATATCAAATAGACGGAGATCTGTATTCTTGCGCGCAACATTGCGTGCTGCATTCTCAAGCACGCTGGTAAGGAGCGTCGTCCGAATGAGCGGATATTCATCGGTCAGTGGATTCATGATCGGGATTGCCTGACGCAGCGGGCTGTCCGGAGGGACGCCGAGTTTGTCGAGTGTTTTTTCGCTGGTAAAACTAAATGACAGTTCTTCCGTCATGCCGAGTGCACAAAGCGACTCACGCATGGCATCGACGAAATCCTGCATCTCACTCGTGCGTCCTTGCTGAACAGCGCCCGTGGGCAGACGTGAAGCGATGTTATCATATCCGTAGAGGCGCGCAACCTCCTCAGAGATATCCTCCATCATCGTCACGTCTCCGCGCCACGAAGGAACGGCGACACGATAGGTCTCAAGCGCCTTCTCCTCAACAATAAACCCGAGCGAGCGGAGCGCGGATGCCATCCAGTCGCCGGGGATATTCGCACCGATGCGCTCCCCGACCGTGCGTGCGCTGAACTCAAGTACTGTCGGGACGCGGCGCGTCGGATAGATATCGACAACGCCCTTTGCTACCGTGCATGCTCCCATCTCCGCAAGGAGCTGGGCAGCCCGCGTTGCCGCGCGCACGGTCTCGGTCTCATCAACACCTCGTTCAAAGCGGCCGGAAGCCTCAGAGTGAAGCCCTATACGGCGTGCTGTACGCCGGATCGTCGGTCCATGGAAGGCCGCAGCTTCCAGAATAACGGAGGTTGTCCCGTCTGTAATCTCAGATTCTAGACCGCCCATAATGCCTGCAAGTCCGGCGGGCTTTTCACTGTCGGCAATCACCAACTCATCGCCGACAGCTGTACGTGCAGAGTCGTCGAGTGTATGAAGATTTTCCCCCGCATGCGCACGGCGAGCCGTGAGGATATGTCCGGCAACAGCGTCGTAGTCATAGGCGTGAAGAGGCTGACCGAGCTCGAGCATGACAAAGTTCGTAACATCGACGACATTATTGATCGAACGAATACCCGCGCCGTGCAGGCGATCCACAATCCATGCAGGCGATGGGGCAATCTTCACATCACGCAGGACACGCGCCGAAAAGCGTCGACAGAGATCCGCGTCTGCAATTTGAATCGTGATGAGATCAGAGGCATTATCCTCGGCCGTCTCTCCTACCTCAATCTTCGGGAGATGCAGTTCTTTTCCGGTCAGTGCTGCAATCTCACGTGCAATCCCGATCACGCTGAAGCAATCTGCACGATTCGCCGTCAGCTCGAACTCAAGCACGACATCGTCCAGCCCAAGCGCCTCTGCTGCGGGAATCCCGACAGGTGTGTCATCCGGCAGGATATAGATCCCGTGAATCTGCTCATCGGGCAGTCCTTCGATATCGATCGCGAGTTCCCCCGCCGAGCACATCATTCCGTTTGAAGGAATGCCGCGCAGCTTCCCCTTTGAAATCTTCTTCCCATCGGGAAGAATCGAGCCGACCAGAGCGACGGGAACGACATGTCCTTCGCGCACATTCGACGCGCCGGTAACAATCTGGAGGAGATCATCTCGACCGATGTTCAGCTGACAGACGAGCAGATGATCGGAATCCGGATGCGGTACGATCTTTTCGATGCGCCCTGTGATGACTTTTTCCAGCCCTTCATCCGCACGTACGATACGCTCCACGGGGACACCTGCCATCGTGAGGCGATCTGCAATTTCCTCCGCTGTCTCATCAATATCCACATAGTCTTTCAGCCATTTGATGGAAACCTGCATTGTATCGCCTCCTTAAAACTGATGCAAAAACCGCACATCGTTGTCATAGAACAGGCGCAGATCATCCACACCGTAGGCGAGCATCGCAATGCGCTCGACGCCCATACCGAATGCGAACCCGGATACCTGCTCGGGATCGTAGCCGCTCATACGAAGGACATTCGGGTGTACCATACCTGCACCGAGGATCTCAAGCCATCCCGTCCCCTTACACACACGACATCCTGTGCCATGACAAGAGGAGCAAGAGATATCGACTTCTGTTGAGGGTTCCGTGAACGGGAAAAAGCTTGGTCGAAAGCGCACCTTTGCCTCCGCATCAAAAAGCTGATGGAGGCAAAGTTCAAGCGTTCCCTTGAGATCGGCAAAGGAGATCCCTCGGTCGATCACAAGCCCCTCTACCTGCGTAAACATCGGCGAATGCGTTGCATCATATGAATCGCGGCGATAAACACGCCCAGGCGCAATCATACGAATCGGGGCATTTGGCTCGCTCTTTTGCATCGTACGCGCCTGGACAGGCGAAGTCTGCGACCGCAGGAGAATATCCTCCGTGATATAGAACGAGTCCTGCATATCGCGCGCGGGATGATCCTTCGGCAGGTTCAGCGCCTCAAAGTTATAGTAATCGCTCTCGATCTCAGGGCCTTCCTCGATGGTGAATCCCATCTGCAGAAAGATCTTCTTGATGCGGTTCAGCGTAATCGTCAGCGGATGGAGATGCCCGACCTGCTCCGTACGTCCCGGCAGGGTCACATCAATTTGCTCAGAGGCAATCTTTTCCGCAAGCGCACGGCGCGAGAGCTCCTCAGATTTTTCCGTGAACAGCGCCTCGAGTTCGGCACGCGCTTCGTTGACGATCTTGCCGATGCGCGGACGCTCCTCCTCCGCAACCGCACTCATACTGCGCAGAAGCGACGTGATCTCTCCCTTTTTTCCCAGAAATTTCACGCGAATATCATTGAGTTCGCCAAGACTGCTCGCCGTGTCTGCAATCGCAGCGCGGGCACGCGCCTTGAGTTCTCTGATTTTCTCGTCCATATCGTCCTCCTGTATGCGCACGAAATCATATCCTCTGTCGGGACTTACTCTGTCTCTTATACAAAAATATCAACAATCAGTTTACCATATCCATCTCAAAAAATCTATATTTTAGCACGCGCAAAGAGCGCAGTCCCGTCAACTGTCCTCATAAGGACGAACGCGCAGAGTCAGCCCGCGCTCTGCACAGATCCTTCGGCAAAGGGCGATCTCCTCTGCATCCTCGATCTTTTCCACCACCGTGAGCACGACATTCGGCACGTATGGCTTACAGTGCTCGGCAAATGTGAGCATTGCCTCATAGGAGGAGATGCCGAATCTCGAACGCGTGAGCGCGAGATAGCGTTCCGCATTGGAAGCATTGAGACTGATCGAGACGGTATCGAGCAGACCCGCAAATTGATCAGCAAATACATATCCGTGTTCCAGTTCGCCGAGGCCGTTCGTATTAACGCGCATCGGCATATCCGGATGATGTTCCTTGACCCAGCGCAATACGGAAAGTACCGTGTCAAGGCGGATCAGCGGCTCGCCGAATCCGCAGCACACCACCTCGCGCACATATTGCCACGGCAGGCGCTCAAGCTCCTCGACAATCTCGGGGAGACTCGGATCATGTTCGATCCAGAGCGAGGATTCCCGCGCCATCTCCTTCATACTGCGCAGGCAAAAAACGCAGTCGCAGTTGCAGTCATTCGTAATATTGACATAGACGGCACGCTTCCCCTCCGGCTGCTCGCGAAGGCTCTCTTCCATCGGGAGATAACGGCCTCCCGCATGTGTTGCATATACAATCATAACATATACTCCTAATCATACACAGATATGAGAAAAGCTGCCGCATCGCGGCAGCTTTTGCATGCAAAGACACTCACAGCACCGTAAGCTCACCCATAAACGCTTCAAACGGAAGTCCATAGTTCCACGGCAGGCCAAGCTCCTCAGCATAGAGAAGGCAGTGCCCAATGAAATCTGCAGCAACCTGTGCCCCCTCCGCAAGCGGAATGCCGCGCACGAGTGCGGCCGCAACAATCGCCGCAAACGCATCGCCGGAACCGGATCGATCATGGCCGACCTTTGCATTGTCAAAAGAATGGCCTCTGCCGTTTCCATAGAGATAGGTCCGCACTCGATCCCCCGCGTGAAGGCCCGTGATGATGACATCGCGCGGTCCCATCGCCGCAATGTCTGCCGCCATCTTTTCAAGCGCAGGCATAGACACCAATCCCCCCGGCGGATACGGAACCCCCAGCAGTTGACACGCCTCCGTGAGATTCGGCGTCACTACATCCGCATGCGGAAGCAGCTGCCGCATCTTCGCACAGAGTTCCGGTGTATAGGAAGAATAGAGCTTGCCGTTGTCTCCCATGACGGGATCGACAATAACCTCGGTATCCTTCCCCTTAAAACGGCGAATGCACTCAAGCACGACCTCGATCTGCTCCTCCGAACCGAGAAACCCTGTCAGCAGAGCATCGAAAGTCAGTCCGTTTTCTGCCCAATTTTCCATATAGGGGCGCATACGCGCCGTATAATCGTCGAGATAGTGATTCGGGAATCCCGTATGCACGGAAAGTATCGCCGTCGGGAGCGGACATGCCTGCACGCGCATCGCTGAAATCAGAGGAAGCTGCACCGTCACGGAACAACGGCCGAATCCCGTGATGTCGTTGATGAGGGCAATTCGTTTCTGGCGCGCCATCAGCGATTATCCACCCGTTCCGGTACACGGTCGTGCATAGAGAGGCGAGTCCATGCCAGCTCCTCGTACTTCGTCCCCGGAATGCCGTAGTTCGCATAGGGATCGATGGAAATCCCGCCGCGCGGCAGAAACTTCCCCTGCACTTCGATATATTTCGGAGCCATTAACTGAATGAGATCTTTCATGATGATATTTACCACATCTTCGTGAAAGTCTCCATGATTGCGAAAGCTCACGAGATAGAGCTTCAGCGACTTGCTCTCGACCATGCGCTCTGCCGGCATATAGGAGATGTAGATCGTCCCGTAATCCGGCTGTCCGGTAATCGGGCAGAGCGTCGTAAACTCAGGGCAGTTGAAGCGCACCCAGTAATCATAATCTGTATGTTTGTTCCGGAAGGTCTCAAGCGCCTCGGGCGCATAATCATAGCCGTAATTTGTCCGCTGTTCCCCGAGGAGAGTAAGCCCTTCTCCCGTTTTTTCTCTTGCCATTCACATACCTAAAAATTTCTGTTCGAATATATCCTGCGGTTCGGGACGACCAAAGAGATACCCCTGGATCGTATCTGTCTTGCATATCTTGACAAGGCAGTCGTATTCATCCTGCCGTTCAACACCCTCAATGCATGTCGTCATGCCAATGCTGTGGCAAAGATCGACTGTATACTCGACCAACTTCCGATCGAAATGATTCTCAAGGATTCGCATGACAAACGCGCGGTCAATCTTGACGATGTCACAGTTGAGGTTCTTAAGTGAGGACAGCGATGAATAGCCCGTCCCGAAGTCATCCATGGCAACCTTGATGCCGCGTCTGCGGAATGCATCAAACTGTGCATTGACGAATTTCAGATCGCTGACAATCTTGCTCTCCGTCAGCTCGAGCACCACTGCATCCGCCGGCATATCGTGCCGCCGCAGGCAGTCCTCCACAAACTCAAGGAGCGATAGGTCCTTGATCTGCTCGTAGCTCATATTGATGCTCATGCAGAAATTTGGAATCTGCTTTCTCCATTCCTTGCAGACACGCAGCGCCTGCTCGAAGATCCAGCGGCCTACCGGCACAATCGTCTTGGTCTCCTCGAGAATCCGGATAAACTCCATCGGAGCAACCATGCGCCCCTTGTTGTTTTTCCAGCGCAACAGAGTCTCAGCTCCGACCAAATGCTGATCGTCGCCTGCCACTTGCGGCTGAAAGTAAAGTTCGAAATTGCGGCAGCCCGCCTTCACATCCTGCAAAATCTGCTCCTGAATGGTAAGCGAGCGCAGCCAACGGTTATAGACCTCTTTTGAGAACTCGTTGATCCGGTTCTTCCCGCCGGCTTTCGCCGCATCCAATGCAGCCTGCGCGTATTTGTGCAGAACCAAAGGATCGCGCGCTGACTGCGGATAGAACACCATGCCGGCCGACACAGTGACGATATACTGACGCCCGTCATAGACCTGAGGATGCGCGAATTCACGCTGTACACGGGCAAAGAATTCCTTGAGCATCTCTTCATCCGCATCTGGGTATATGAGTCCGAATTCGTCGCCGTCCAATCGATAGAGCGAGAGTTTCCGCGGAATATTCTGGAGAATACGCTCTGAGAGCTGCCGCAGAATAATATCTCCGACCTCGTGATTAAACGCCTCGTTGACGGTACGGAAATTGTCGATCCCCATAACGAGAAGTCCGCCTCCGCCGCCCGTCTCGCGTGCCGTACGCAGGGCAGTTCCAAGATCCTCAATGAATTGATAGCGATTGAGGAGACCTGTCACAGAATCTGCCGCGCTGCGCCGCGCAAGCTGGCTGATCGTCCCGACGAAAAGGTTCGGCGTGCCATCCCCAGCAAAACCGAGCCTTCCCTTCAAACGCAGCCATGAAAAATCCCCTTTCGCGTCGCGCATGCGGAAATCCAGCTGACGATCCCGTCCCTCTGTCAGATGATCCAGCGAAGAAAAGAGGGCCTCCAGAGGTTTTCGATCTTGGATATAGACGAGAGGTTCCAAGACATCCGCAACATGCACTAAAGTCTCTGCAGGGAGGCCATATGTTTGGACGAATGCCGGTGCAGCAAGAAAGATATCGGCAGCCGGGTCCATCATAAAGGTGAAATCGGACGTCGTATTTTTCATCAGATCAAAGATGAACTTATGCTGCTTCAGCACAGGGCTCAACGAGATCCTCTTCTTTCCGCTCATATTCCCTTCCTCACTTTTCTGTTCTCAAATGTACGATGCGAATATGATTCCCCTGTCCTCGATATTATATACCTTTTCGCAGGCACACGCAACCGAACAATCCGTGGAGAGTACGCCGCAGCTAGGAAAATAGAGACATGTCATCCTTCTCAATCAATGGGAAGCAAATTTCAAAAAAGTCTTGCTCCGAAAACTCTTGAAAAAAATTTTCCTTTTGATTATGATGACTGCGAGGATCATAAAATAATGCGAAGGAGTTGGATGTCATGGCTGTTGCAGAGGTGACAGGAAAAACATTTGAAGCTGAGGTATTGCAGGCGGATCGATGGGTTGTTGTCGATTTCTGGGCGGACTGGTGTACGCCCTGCCTCATGCTCACCCCAATCCTGAAAGAACTTGCCGAAGAGCGCAAGGATATTAAAATCTGCAAAATCAATGTGGATGGAGCCCAGGACATCGCCGGAAAATATGAAGTAATGAGCCTTCCCCATATCATCCTCTTTAAGGATGGGGAACCTGTTGACGAATTGATCGGAATGGTCTCAAAGGAGCGCCTGCTCGCCCTCCTGCCAAAGTAGATCAGAACAGAATGCACAAGGGGTGCCGCACGTTGTGCGGCACCCCTTTTATCATACGCCTTCCGTATAGAAACGCTGCCGCATTGCCTCATATAGGACGGCAGCCACTGCAGCGGATACATTGAGCGACTCGGCACTGCCGCACATCGGTATATAGATGTGCTCTGAAGCGGCCAAAAGTTCCTCTGATACGCCGTTTGCTTCATTTCCGAATACAATAACAAGAGGTTGGCGCAAATCTGCGGCATAATGCATGCATGCACCGTCATCACATGCGGCAGCACAAAGGGTAATCCTCTCAGAACGGACGAAATCCATCAGTTCCATCACCGCAATTCCTTCTGCAAAAGGCACATGAAAGAGTGCCCCCATCGTTGCACGCACAACCTTGCCGCTGTATACATCGGCGGATCCGCGCAGGAGAATGACACCGGATGCGCCCGCCGCATCTGCCGTACGCAGGATTGTCCCGACATTGCCGGGATCCTGGACGCGGTCAAGCACAATATAGAGCGGTGGATCGACATCGTTCCTCTGCCTGACGAGTTCCCGCAGCGACATATTTTTTCCCCGTTCCATCAGGAGAAGTATCCCCTGCTGGCTCTCGGTCTCGGATAAGTTTGAAAACATTGTCTCCGGGATGAGGGCGACAGGTGCCCTCCGTGCAGCGAGTATTCTCAGCAGTGCCTGCGCGCGCTCCCCTGCCATAGCATTCTCTGTCAGGAATGCACATCGAATCTTCCAGTCGGAAACTGCCGCCATCTCCGCAAGGCGCAGCCCTTCTACGGTGAACAGCCCTTCTTTTGCCGCGCGGCGATGTATGTGTACAACGGCAGATGTCAGCCGTATAAGAGGGTTCGACGCGCTGGTAATTCTTTGTATTTGATTCATAGCAAAAAAGGAACCCAATGAATCTTGGGATTCATTAGGCTCCATCTCTTCTTACTGGTTTTCCTTCGCCACGTTGACGAGCTGTGTGAAGGCAGCCGCATCGGCGACGGCAAGATCTGCAAGCATCTTGCGGTTGACCTCAACACCAGCATTCGTCAGCCCGGCCATCAGGCGGCTATATGAGATGCCGTTCGCACGTGCGGCAGCATTAATGCGCACGATCCAGAGGCGGCGGAATGTTCCCTTCTTCGCACGACGGTCACGGCGCGCATAGTAGAGCGCCTTCATGACGGTCTCATTTGCCTTCTTGAACTGCTTGCTGCGTGCGCCGCGATACCCCTTCGCGAGCTTCAGGATCTTCTTATGACGACGATGTGCTGTGACACCGCTCTTTACTCTTGGCATTTTGATTCCTCCTTGTTCCTACCCACATACGGGTTTTTCTTTTGCCCCGATTATGCGTAGGGGAGCATCTTGCGGATGCGCTTGTAATCCGACGTATCGGCAAGCGCAGCTTTGCGCAGATTACGCTTGCGCTTCGGCGTCTTTTTCTCCAGAATATGTCTCTTATACGCCTTATTCCGGCGGAATTCTCCGCTCCCGGTTACGCTGAAGCGCTTTGCTGCGGCACGGCGTGTTTTAATCTTCGGCATCGTCATTTCCTCCTTTATTTTCCTGTTTTGCAGGTTTTGCCGCCTTGGCAGGCTTCTGTGCCTTCGGGGAAAGGATCATGGTCATGTTCTTCCCCTCGAGCTTTGCACCGCGCTCAACGGTTACGAGATCGCCCAACCGATCGGAAACACGATCGAGAACCACGCGTCCAAGTTCCGGATGAGACAGTTCTCTTCCGCGGAACATAATTGTCACCTTGACCTTGTTGCCCTCTTCGACGAAACGAAGCGCATTCTTCAGCTTGACATTAAAGTCATGCTCATCGATGTTCGGACGCAGCTTGACCTCTTTGATGCTGATGGTCTTTTGCTTCTTTTTGGCTTCTTTCTCGCGCTTCTGCTGCTCATAACGGAACTTCCCAAAGTCCATAATGCGGCAAACAGGCGGTTTTGCATTCGGCGCTACCTCGACCAAGTCAAGATGCTGCTCCTCCGCCATACGTAGGGCATCGCGCGTCAGCATGATGCCAAGCTGTTCTCCCTCCGCACTGGTGACACGCACCTCACGGATATGGATTTCCTCATTGATTCGCAAAGATTCCCTGCTTATGGCAAGAACACCTCCTGGTTCGGATTCATATACATCATCCGGGAAATAGAAAAGGGCGGCACAAAGCCACCCTAAAAAATCCTATTTTCGACCTGACGGACAACCGTGTCCGCAGGTGAGAAGCGGTGGCTCCTGCTTTCAACAGAAGCCATAATATCACAAATGGCGAAGACTTGTCAATACTCTTGCGCCCGCGCTGCAATTTTTTCTTGCACAAGTGCGATGAAATCATCCGCCGCCATAACAACGCTGTCCTTCTCTCCGTATTTGCGCAGCGCAACAGCCCCTGTTTCCTGTTCCTGATCGCCGACGACAAGTGTATACGGGGTCTTCTTGACCTGGCTCTCGCGAATTTTATAGCCGGTCTTTTCGTTGCGGTCATCCACCTCGACACGGATCCCGAGATCAAACATCCGGCCCCGCAGGCTCTCGGCATATGTTGTATGCCGTTCGGTAATGGGCAGGATCCGCACCTGAACAGGAGCCATCCATACGGGGAATGCACCGGCATAATTTTCGATCAGAATACCGATAAAGCGCTCAATAGAACCGTAAACTACGCGGTGCAGCATGACGGGACGATGCTTCTCCCCATCCTCTCCGATATAGGTCAGATCAAATTTCTCGGGCAGACTCATATCCAGCTGGATGGTCCCGCACTGCCACGTCCGCCCGATCGAGTCGCGCAGATGGAAGTCGATCTTCGGCCCGTAGAACGCGCCGTCTCCCTCGTTGACAATATAGTCTAAACCGCGATTTTCAAGAGCATTCCTGAGGCCTTCCGTCGCCAGGTCCCACATCTCATCCGAGCCCATTGAGTCTTCAGGACGTGTCGAAAGCTCAGCCTTGTACGAGAGACCGAATGTGCGGTAAACCTCGTCAAAGAGATTGATCGTGTGCTGAATCTCTCCCTCGATCTGATCCGGCGTCACAAAGAGATGCGCATCGTCCTGCGTAAAATTGCGCACGCGGAAGAGTCCGTGCAGCGCGCCAGACAGCTCATGCCGGTGCACAAGGCCGAGCTCCGCGAGGCGCAGAGGCAGATCGCGGTAGCTGTGCAGCTGAGAGCGGTAAACAAGCATGCAGCCGGGACAGTTCATCGGCTTGATCGCATAATCCTCTCCATCAATCTCAGTCGTATACATATTCTCACGATAGTGGAACCAATGCCCGGAAGTCTCCCAGAGCTTACGGCTGAGGATCACGGGCGTACTGATTTCCTGATATCCATAGCGACGATGTACCTCGCGCCAATACTCCAAGAGAGCGTTGCGCAGGATCATGCCGTTCGGGTGGAAGAACGGGAACCCCGGTCCTTCCTCATGCAGGCTGAAGAGATCGAGTTCCCGGCCGAGCTTACGATGATCGCGCTTTGCTGCCTCCTCAAGCATATGGAGATAGGCATCAAGCTCTTCCTGCTTTTCAAACGCCGTGCCATAAATGCGCTGAAGCATCTTATTCTTTTCGCTCCCGCGCCAATAGGCTCCCGCCACACTCTGCAGCTTAAGCGCCTTAACCTTGCCCGTCGACATGACATGAGGGCCCGCACAGAGATCGGTAAACTCTCCCTGCGTATAGGTCGAGATCGTCGCATCGGCAGGCAGATCCCGGATGAGTTCCACCTTATAGTTTTCACCCTTGGCGCGGAAATATTCGATTGCCTCATCACGCGGAATCTCACGCCGCTCAAGTTTCAGATTCTCTTTGACAATCTTTTTCATTTCCTTCTCGATATCGCGCAGATCAGCGTCTGTCAACTGATGCTCCATATCGAAATCATAGTAGAAGCCATTCTCAATCGCGGGTCCGATTGCGAGCTGCACACGGCTCTCTGGATAGAGACGCTTCACTGCCTGCGCCATAATGTGCGAGCAAGTATGACGCAGAGCAAGCCGTCCGCCCGCATCCGCAAAGGTCAATACCTGAAAGGCGGCATCCTTCGTTACGGGCGTTGTCAGATCAACAACCTTCCCGTCGAGGCTCGCTGCCAGTGCCTTTTTTGCCAGCGAATTGCTCATCCCCTTGACGACATCCAGCAGCGTCGTCCCCGCCTCTGTCTCGCGAACGGAGCCATCCGGCAGTGTCAGCTTTACCATAGAACGCTCTCCTCTCAATCATAGAAAAAAGCCTTGCCCCCTGGGATAGGAAATCCATCCCATAGGGACAAGGCTATATGTTTCCGCCCTACTCGGTATAGCCATTATAAGGCGCACGGCCCCCTGTGTCAAGGGCTTTGTGGTCCGCCATTGCCTGCAGCTGCTCGGCGGGCTCCAAGACCGGCACAAGCAGGCGGCGTCCGGCATAAACAGCGCCGTCGGGCGGAAGGTCATTCACCTCGATGATTGCCTCTTCGAGCTCTTCCGCCATTGTTTCTTTCGCCGCATATTTGCGGGCGATCGTCCAGACACTATCTCCTCGTATCACCGATACCTCGACAAACTCGGATGAACGCAGATATGGGTTCGTCAAATGAAGTGCAGATACCCCCATCCAAACGAGCGTAAATATGCTGAGCACGAAACCGATGCGTTTCATATTCCATCCCTCCATTTATATCAATATTCGTATATACATTCTCAAAACTTTTGTTCGCATATAGAATATCACAGAAAGGATGTTCGGTCAACCATTTTCGAACATATTTTTGTGAAAAATTTGTTCGCGGAACATGCTTTTGTAAAAAAAGAGTTACTGCGCATATGCAGTAACTCCTGTCTTATTTTATTCTTTTATCTTTACGCGGCCCCTATCTCTTCGGACTTAGGAGGTCTTTCCATGGTCCTTGAAGCGAGAATGTAGGCGTCCACACTTTAATGCAGACTTGCTGCTTCGGTGGGCACCGAGGCATCCGCCTTTGCCGGGCGGCGTTCCTTCGCCACGGCAAGCATGAGCTTCAGGCGGTTGAGCTGGTTGACCTCGCTTGAGCCCGCATCACAATCGATCGCTGTGATGTTCGCTCCTTGATATGCCTTACGCAGATCATGCATAACCCCTTTGCCCGTGATATGGTTCGGCAGGCAGCCGAAGGGCTGAAGGCAGACGACGTTGGGTACGCCTTCCTCGATGAGCTTGACCATCTCGCCCGTAAGGAACCAGCCCTCACCTGCCATATTGCCGAGGCTGACGTGGCGGGCAGCAAGCTCCGCCGTATGGTCGATGGACTGCGGCGGGCGGAAGTGGCGGCTTTCCTCCAAGGCCTTGCGCATCGGCGCGCGAAAGAATTCGATAACTTTGATGAACATGCGTCCGTAAAGCCGATCTTTGTAAGAGCCCGCGAGCAGCTTGTGCTGCGCAATCGGATCGTACGCCGAGTAGAGAAAGAAGTCGACGAAGTCCGGCATAACGACTTCCGCTCCCTCATTCATCAGCACCGTCTCGATGTCATTGTTCGCAACGGGATGATACTTGACGAGGATTTCACCGACAATGCCGACCTTTGGCTTCCAGAGCTGCTCGTCAATCGAAATATGATCGAAGTCACGCACGATGTCCTTGATCATTCGGCGAAACTTGAACACGCTGCCGTGTTTGAGTTCCTCTTTCGCACGCGCCATCCACTTCTCGAATGCCGCTTGTGTTGTCCCCTTCACGAGTTCGTACGGCATCATGCGATTGCGCACGTTCATCAGCAGATCCCCGTAAACGGCTGCCTTGACAGCATCCACCATCATCTCGCGGTTAAATGCAAAGCTGTCCGTCTCCTCGGGCAGACCGCGTACGGCAAAGACAGCGACATTCGAGAAGCCCGCATCACGGAGCGCCTTGCGCAGCACGCCGAGATAGTTGGTCGCACGGCATGCGCCGCAGGTCTGAAAGAGGGCAATGCTCGTATGATCGGGGTCGCAGAGCCCTGCCTTGAGTGCGGCAAGGAGCTGTCCGATGATGACGATCGCCGGATAACACATGTCATTGTGCACGTAGCGCAGCCCCGTATCGATTGCTGCCTTGTCCGGCATCGGCGGAATGACGACGTTATAGCCATGTTTGCGCATCGTCGTTCGGAAGAGTTCGAAGTGAATCGGTGCCATCTGGGGCGCCAGAATTGTATGCGTTTTCTTGCAGTCCTCGGTGAAGCGCGGCCGCTCGATGACGGGAACCTCATGGTAGGCAGGAGCTTCTCTCCGCGCGAGCGCCGCAATCAAAGAGCGCAGACGTATCCGTGCAGCGCCGAGGTTCGATACCTCGTCCAGCTTAATCATCGTGTAGATGCGCTTATGTGACTCGAGGATCTCGCGCACCTCCGATGTCGTGAGCGCATCGAGACCGCAGCCAAACGAACTGAGCTGGATGAGCGTCACATTCGGATGCTCGGCAACGAACTGCGCCGCATGGTAAAGACGCGCATGGTAGCTCCACTGATTGACAACCTGCAGGCGGCGTTCCCGTACCGGCATATGGTAGACCGCATCCTCCGATAGAATCGGCAGTTTATAGGACTGGATCATCTCCGGAATGCCGTGATTGATCTCCGGGTCGACATGATACGGACGCCCCGCAAGGAGGATGGCATGCTCGCCCGTCTTCGCAATGCGCTCAAGTATCTGCTGACCGTAGTCGCGCACATCCTGCCGATACTGTTCGATCTCGGCATAGCCGGCATCCACAGCAGCCGCGATCTCCTTCCTGCCGATGCCCTCAATTTTCCCAAATTCCTCCACAAGGCGTTCGATCATGCGGTTCCGGTCGTCGATGGGCAGAAACGGCTGGATAAAGCGAATGTTCTTCTCGCGCAGGATATCCATATTAATGCGAATGTTCTCCGCATAGGACGCAACAATCGGACAGTTGAAATGATTGGCCGATGAGCCGGGCTTATCGGTCATATTGTGCGGCTCACAGGGATAGAAAATTGTATCGACGCCCTTTTCGACGAGGTCGACAATATGACCGTGTGCGAGTTTTGCCGGATAGCAGAGCGAATCCGATGGGATCGTCGCCATACCCTTGTAGAAAAGCTGCGGCGAAGATTTCCCCGAGAGCACAACCCCGTAGCCGAGCTGATCAAAGAAGGTGAACCAGAACGGGTAGTCCTCGTACATATTGAGCGTGCGGGGAATGCCGATGCGCCCGCGCCGCGGCTCCGCCGGCGACTTGTAGTGTTTGAACACGCGGCGGTACTTGAACTTGTAGATATTCGGCGTATCGTCCTCATGCTTTTCGCCGCCGATGCCGCGCTCACAGCGATTTCCTGTGAAATAGCGTTCACCGTTGGGGAACTGCTGCATTGTGATAAGACATTTATTCCCACATTTTCCGCAGCGGTAGGAGCTGGTCTTGGTCTTAAAGTCTCCGATCGCTTCCGCCCCGAGGAGGGTTGAATGCTCCGTGCCCGTCTCCAGCGCAAGAATAGCCGCGCCGTATGCTCCCATGAGCCCTGCAATATCAGGTCGAATAACATCCTTGCCGATCAGGTTCTCAAGCGCGCGCAGGACGGCATCGTTGTAAAATGTCCCGCCCTGTACGACAATATGGTCGCCGAGCGCAGAGACATCCTTGAGCTGCATGACCTTGAACAGTGCGTTCTTGACAACCGAGAGCGCAATGCCTGCCGAGATATCGGCGACTTCTGCCCCCTCCTTCTGCGCCTGTTTGACTTTTGAGTTCATAAAGACCGTGCAGCGCGTTCCGAGGTCGACTGGGGCTTTGGCACCTATCGCTTTGCCCGCAAACTCCGCCGGAGTCATATGAAGCCCCTCTGCAAAGTTCTGGATGAAGGAACCGCAGCCTGCCGAGCACGCCTCGTTGAGCGTGATATTGCCGACACTGCCGTCCTGCACAAAGAAGCACTTCATATCCTGCCCGCCAATATCCAGCACAAAGCTGACATCGGGGCAAAACTCCTGCGCTGCGCGCAGATGTGCGAAAGTCTCAACCTCGCCGCCGTCCGCATGCAGCGCGGCCTTAACGATTGCCTCGCCGTACCCCGTCGTCATAGCACCTGCGATATGGCACCCCTCGGGCATTTCACGATAAAAAGCGCGAAGCGCCTCGATGACAGAGGTCAGCGGCGAACCCTGGTTGCTGCCATACGATGTATAGAGCAGTTCCTTGTCACTTCCAATGGCAACAAGCTTCGTCGTCGTCGAGCCCGCATCGATCCCAATGCAGATCGCGCCGCGATAGTCCGCAAGATTTCCGCGTTTGACCCGGTCACGGTCATGGCGCTGCTTGAACGCCTCATAGTCCGCCGCATCCTTGAACAGAGTGAAGTCAGCTGTGCGCGTTTCCGCTGCTGCCTCCTGCTCCGCACGCGCGATGCACGTCTCCATCTCCCGCATATCGGTTGCTCTGGCATCATCAGAGAGCGCCGCGCCGACCGCGACGAAATAATTGCCGTAATCCACATCAACGACATGATCATCGTCGAGCTTTAATGTCTCGATAAAACGTTTTTTCAATTCTGGGAGAAAGTGCAGAGGGCCGCCAAGAAACGCGACATTTCCTCCGATCGGACGCCCCTGTGCGAGGTTCCCGATGGTCTGATTCACAACCGCCTGAAGCACGGAGAGCGCAATATCTGCCTTCTCCGCACCATCGTTCATAAGCGCCTGAACATCCGTCTTGGCGAATACGCCGCAGCGCGAAGCGATCGCATAGACACGCTTCCCTTTCTCCGCAAGCGTATTGAGACCGATCGGATCCGTCGAGAGAAGCGATGCCATATGATCGATGAACGATCCTGTACCGCCTGCACAGACGCCGTTCATGCGCTGCTCCGGCGCATCGCCGAAATATGTGATCTTTGCATCCTCGCCGCCGAGTTCTACGGCCGTCGTTGTCTCCGGTATGAGACGGCGTACCGCCGAAGCGCAGGCAACGACTTCCTGGACGAAGGGCAGGCCGATGCGCTGGGCAATACCCATGCCCGCCGAGCCTGTGAGCGCAAAGGAGAACTTTGCATCGCCGACAACTTCCTTGAGTTGTCTCAAATTTTCCTGCAGGGCTTTGCCGATCTCCGAGAAATGGCGTGCGTAGTTCTTGTAAAGGATCGCATGCTCCTCGCCGAGAACAACCAGCTTTATCGTCGTTGAGCCGACATCCACCCCGACACGAAATGGGGATTCCACTATAACACCACCCATTATCATATCCATATGGAAAGAACGGTGAATTCTTCCCTTTGAAACATATTAAATAGGAAAGCCTTTTTAAAACTTCCCTATTTTAACGCATTTCACAGGACTATGCAAGTGTGAGGCCCACAGTCCGGCAATATCCAATTCTAAGCCAATCATTCCTTATTTTATTGCAAGAATTTTACTCAAATATTATAGGGCGAAGCAAGCTTCTTGAAGTAATTCCGGGCTTTCTGCATCGAACGGATGATCGGCTCCATGAGCTTCGGCTGACGGACGACGGTGCGGATAATCGCCTTGCGCAGCTGGCGGTACTCGGCGTCGAAATCGCGCATGACATCCTCCATCTCGGCCTCGACGGAAACCGACGGAATATTTGACGGAATGAGTACACAATTGCGTCCCTGAATCGTCACGATATCCCCAAGGAAGGGTGCATATACCTCCCATCCGAGTTCCTCTTGAATGCGTTCCTTCAATGCCTCCTGCGCCTGCCCTTCGCCATGGACGAGAAACACCTTCGCAGGGCGCGGCGCTGTAATCGCCCCCATCCACGCAACAATCTGCGCAGCATCTGCATGCGCAGAGAAGCCCTCAAGCATTTGAATCCGCGCCTTGACTGAAATCTCTTCGCCGAGCACGCGTACGCGCTTAATCCCGTCGACAAGACGCCGCCCGAGACTTCCCTCCGCCTGATAGCCGACAAAGAGCACCGTGGACTCCGGTCGCCAGAGGTTGTGTTTGAGATGATGGAGAACGCGCCCCGCATCTGCCATTCCTGAAGCGGACAGGATGATCGCCGAGCCCTCGGCAGAGTTGAGTGCACGCGACTCCGCCGCCGTTTCCGCAATACGTACCTGCGGGAACGACGGAATCGTTCCTTTCTCGCCGAAGAATGCAATCGTCTCTTCGTCAAAGTCCTCATAGTTTTTAAGAAAAATGCGCGTTGCCTGGATGGCCAGCGGGCTGTCGATGATGATGGGAATGTCTCCCTCCAGACGTCCCTCCTTCCAGAGATTGTAAAAATAATACAGCAGGGTCTGCGTTCTGCCGACGGCAAAAGACGGAATAATCACATTGCCGCCGCGGTCCATGGTATCGCGGATGACCTCAAGCAGCGCCGTCTCCTTGTCGTAGTCACGGTGGATGCGATCGCCATAGGTGGACTCCACAAGCAGAAAATCCGCTCCCACGATCGTCTCCGGATCACGCAGAATAGGCTGATTCGGTTGGCCGAGATCACCTGAGAAGACAAGTTTGGTCGTCTGCCCGTTCTCCTCCACCGTCATTTCCAAGATCGCCGAGCCCAGAATATGTCCTGCATCGCGGAAAACGAGCTTCAGATTATTCACCTGCAGCGGGGCATGGTAAGAAACGGGCTCGAAGAGTTCGAGCGCTGCAAAGGCATCCGCCTGCGTATAAAGCGGCGAGATCGGCGCTTCGCTCCTGCGTGCATTTTTTCGATTGAAGAGTTCTGTATCACTCTCTTGAATATGCGCCGAATCCGGCAGCATGATGCGGACCAAATCGCAAGTTGACTGCGTTGCATAGACCTTGCCGCGAAACCCCTCGCGTACGAGCCGCGGAATACGCCCACAATGGTCGATATGTGCGTGCGTCAGAAAGACTGCCTCAATCTCCGCGGGATTAAATGGAAACTCCTCATAGTTCATCTCGCGCAGACGCCGCGTTCCCTGATACATGCCGCAGTCCACCAAATATCTGTGATCCCCCACATGGAGCAGATAACATGAGCCCGTAACAACGTGTGCCGCACCCAAAAATTCGATCCGCATAGGACATCCTCCCTTTGTGATCCAAAGTGCTTTCTTGCTCTATAAAATTCGGAATAAAACAAAAAAGTCCTGCATTTCCACAGGATTTTATGCTACACTGAACGCAGAAACAATATAATGAAACGGGGGGCAGATGTTATGAAAAAGATCGGATTTATCGGACTTGGCATCATGGGCGCGGCCATGGCAGGACATCTCCTGGATGCAGGATTTGAGCTCAGCGTCTACAACCGCACAAAATCGAAGGGGGACGCTCTCGTCGCCCGCGGGGCAAAATACTGCAGCAGTCCCGGCGCATGTGCGCGCGGACAGGATGTCGTCATCACCATTGTCGGCTATCCGAAGGACGTGGAGGAAATCTACCTCGGTGCAGACGGCATTCTCGCAAACCTCAGCGCCGGCGCGTACGCAGTCGATATGACGACCTCCTCGCCGGCACTCGCCGAGCGTATCTACGAAGAAGCAAAAAAACGCGGGATACATGCGCTTGATGCTCCAGTAACCGGGGGTGATATAGGCGCACGCAATGCCTCGCTGAATATTCTCGTCGGCGGCAGTGAAGCGGCCTATGAGGCAATGTGTCCCATCTTCTCCGTGATGGGCAAAAATATTATCTACGAGGGCGGCGCAGGTGCCGGTCAGAAAACAAAAGCGGCGAATCAGATCGCGATTGCAGGCGCACTCGCAGGAGCTTGCGAGGCGTTTGCATACGCGCGCGCTGCAGGTCTCGATACGGAGAAAGTATTTGCATCCATCTCAGGCGGTGCAGCGGCAAGCTTTCAGATGTCCCATATGATCCGCATGGCACTGGACGGCAACTTTGCCCCGGGATTTATGATCAAACATTTTGTCAAGGACATGACGATTGGTACAGAAACAAGCAAAGAATACGGAGTCGATCTGCCGATCCTGGAGCAAGTGCTGTGCGAGGCGCGTACGCTCGAGGAGCGCGGCGGCGGCGCAGACGGCACGCAGAGCCTCCTGCGCTGGTATGCGTAAATGATTTTCTCTGGCGCAGCCCCTGCGACTGCTTAGCTGTGCCAGCAGCGCACCAGTTCCTTCGCCGCAGTGTAGGGATGCTCTGCTCCCGCTACGGCACTGACGACAAAAAATCCGTCAACGCCGGTCGCCCGAAGCGCGGGCAGATCATCTGCCTTAACTCCCCCGCCTACAACGACCGGCAGTGGACTGACGCGGTGCAGCGCACGCAGTTCGTCAAGGCTGCGTGTGACAATTTTTCCATTCTGATCCATCCCTGCATCGGGCTTTGTCGCCGTCGCATGGAGCGGCCCTGCGCCGAAGTAATCAATGCATGATGTGTCACAGCTCTCCACATAGTTGATCAGATCCGAAGTACGCGCAGAGAGGCCAATTACGGCATTCACGCCGAGATACTTGCGGCAGACAGCGGGCGGGATATCCTCCTGCCCGACATGCACGCCGTCCACCTTGATCCTCAGCTCCCGCGCAGCGAGCACAACATCCAGTCGATCGTTGATAACAAGAGCCACCTCATCCGACTTCTTTTGCCCGGCGATGGCATCTGCGGCCGCGCGTGCAAGCCGGATGATCTCAGCTGCTTCTGCGTGCTTTGCGCGGATTTGAACAAAGGTAAATCCTGCGCGCAGCGCTTCTGCAATGATGTGCGCAACGGGTCGTCCGTTCGTATTTTCGGGACCTATGACGAGATAAGATGAGAGATCAAATTGATGTCGCATTGACATTTTATCCTCCTGTGAAACAAAAATCCCCGCCTTACGGCGGGGATTTTCTCATACGGCAGCCGTGCATCTCTTGGATTCGACGAAGAGATTTAATAATCCTGCACGAGCTGCTGGAAGAAGGACTGCGGGTGCTCACAGACCGGACACTTCATCGGGGCCTTCGTACTCTCGCAAACGTAGCCGCAGTTCAGGCACTGCCAGATGATCTTCTCATCACGCCGGAATACCGTGTCCTCCTTGACGTTTTCGAGGAGCAAATTGTATCGCGTATCGTGCTCTTTCTCAATCTTGCCGACGGCATCAAAGAGGCGGGCAATCTTGTCAAAGCCTTCCTCACGTGCCACACGGGCAAACTCGGGGTACATGCTCGTCCATTCCTCATTTTCTCCGGCGGCGGCAGCAGCAAGATTCTCCTTTGTGTCGCCGATGCCGCTCACAAGTTTGAACCAGATCTTCGCATGTGCCTTCTCGTTACCCGCCGTCTCATCGAAAATGTTTGCGATCTGGACATAGCCGTCTTTCTTCGCCTGCGATGCATAAAAGAGATACTTCGCATGCGCCTGCGATTCACCGGCAAATGCGGCCCAGAGGTTTTTCTCGGTTTGTGATCCCTTGAGTTCCATAATGCTCTCCTTCTTTCATAATACACAGATACACATATATCAATCGGCAGGACATTCTTCCGCCCGTATGCGCCTTGCTCAGGGACGCAGGCAACAGAAATGCTCCGCCGTAATGATCAGCGATTCCCGAGGATGTCGGCGACTTCGTCAATGTTCTTTTTGCCAAAGTGCAGTTCTTCCCCCACGACCATGCAGGGCACGCTCATGACGCTGTATTTCTCTTTCAGCTCGGGGAAATAGCGAATATCATAGATGTCCGCACGGATGTCTTTTCGCTCTGCCGCAATACGCTGCACTGCGGCCACAACATCGGGGCACATCGTGCAGGACAGCGACATGAGGACCTTAACATCGGCTGGGGCAGAAATCTGCTCAATTTTCGCGCGCGTTTCGGGGCGCAGCTCCTGTCCGGGGCCTGCCACATTGTAAAGAGCCAGAATGAACGAGTTGAACTCGTGTCCGCCCGGAACAGCATGGAAAGTAATGCCGCTCGGCGTCCCATCGGCATAGAACAGTTCAAGCCCCGGAGCGCCGTTCGCGTCTTTGCGCTCCTCGTAGCTTATCTTATCCGTGAGCCCTGCGAACTCATCCATAAAGCCGCGCAGCTCACGCGAGAGATCGCCGTCGTCATAATGACCAACAACCTTGACCGGCGCCGCAAATTTATCAAAGACAACCGCCAGCTGCTCACGAATCTCGGCGGAGATGAAGTTTGTCTCATTCCCCTCTGCTGCCTCTTTCTCAATGGAGGACTTACGCTGTTCAAAGCGGTTCGTATCCACCTCGGCACGCACAAATGCAGGCAGCTTCAATCGATCGTGCAGCGCTGCCGCATGCCGCTCCGCTGCAACGGCGCTGATCGCGCCGTCCGAGACCGCCGTCACAACTTGGCGCAGTGTCTTGATGCAGACATCGCCTGCCGCAAAGACGCCTTTGACACTCGTCTCCTTTTCCTCGTTCGTAATAACATAGCCGTCCTCGTTCAGTACGACCTGATCACGGAACAATCCGGTATTCGGGAGATAGCCGGCAAAGACAAAGACGCCGAACGTCTCCCCTTCTTTTGCCGTATAATGCTCCACCTCTCCCGTCGCGCTGTTGCGGAAATCGGCACGGGAGATCATCGTCTCACCGTCGACGCGCTCCACAACGGTGTTGAAGCGCACCTTGATATTCGGATAGTTGGCAAGCGCATCTACTGTTGTCTGCGGCGCGCGGAACTTGTCGCTGCGCACGAGTATGGTGACGGATCTTCCGTAGCGCGAAAGGAACATGCTCTCCTCCACTGCCGAAAGACCGCCGCCGATGACGAAGATGTCCATCCCGGAAAAGAATTCCGCATCGCAAGTTGCGCAGTAGGCAACGCCGCGCCCCTGGAATTTCTTCTCTCCGAGGAAGCCCACCTTGCGCGGATTTGCTCCCGTGGCAAGGATGACGCTCAGCGCCTGTACTGTACCCGCCGTCGTCTCAAGCTCCTTAACATCCTGATCGAGCTTTAGACCGATGACTTCTGCGGAGACGAACTCCGCACCAAATCCGCGTGCCTGCTGCTCCATCTGCGCTGCAAGCTCAGAACCGCTGACCCTCCCCGTGCCGGGATAGTTCACGACATCGGCGGTAATGGTAATCTGTCCGCCGATCTTTTCCTTTTCTATAACAAGCACTTTGCATTTCGCACGCGCCAAATAGATCGCTGCAGAAAGACCTGCAGGGCCTCCTCCAACGATAACGGCATCATACATTTTGTCCACCAAAGCACCTCTTTTTCTGGCTGATAGGAAAAAGCACCTCGCGAGCGCCCTCGCGAAGTGCTCTTGCCTGTATCTTAGAGTTTGCCGACGAGATCGAAGCTCGGCTTGAGTGTCTTTTCACCCGGCTTCCAACGTGCGGGACAAACCTCATCACCATGCTCAGCGACGAACTGGAGTGCCTGCACTTTGCGGAGGAGCTCTGCAGCGTTGCGGCCAACATTGCCCGCGCTTACCTCGTAGGAAACGATCTTGCCCTCGGGGTTCACAACGAACGTACCGCGCTCAGAACGGCCGTCCTCCTCAATGTAGACATCGAAATCGCGTGCAAGCTTCGCCGTCGGATCTGCAAGCATCGGGTACGTCAGCCTGCCGACAAGATCGGAACTCTCATGCCATGCCTTGTGCACGAAGTGGGAATCGCAGGAAACGCCGAAGATCTCACAGCCGAGTTTCTGGAATTCTGCATACTGATCCTGAAGATCTGCCAGCTCCGTCGGGCAGACGAACGTGAAGTCTGCCGGGTAGAAGAAGAACACGCTCCACTTACCCTTGAGGTCTGCCTTTGTGTACTGCTTGAACTCCCCTTGTGCAGAACCTTCCTTCTTCTGAAATGCATCTACCTTAAAATCGCTGATTTCCTTGTTGATGAGTGACATTAGATATCCTCCTTTTGCTGAAACCAACCGCTTATCTTCCAGGCGATTGGATATGTCCTTTTGATGTGTTTGATGATATCACAATGGGTATTTCTTGTCAATAGAAATTTATACTTTTTAATAATTATTTTTATTTACTGTTTGTCATTGGTAAAAGGTCCCATACAGTTCTTTTCTTCTCCCAACTTGCATCCAATTTCCAGTGCACGCCCTGGCATGCCGTACACTTTTTCGCGGACTGCAGATGATGCACGCTGTGGCAGTCCTGCGGGTTCTCATTGCCCGCCAGATGGGCGGGATCATGCAGGCTCTCGTTACACCGTACCGCGCTGTTACCTTCTTGATCTCGGCAACACCGTCACAGGAGGGGCACATCCCCCTTCTTTGAGAAAACTTCTGCGGCTTATCGCCGCTTTCGCATCCCTTTGCATCGCATTCGCTCCTTTCTATCCACACGATACGGCACCTACAAGATAAACATAGATTAACCTGCAATAGATTTTGTTGATTCCTCAGTGCAAAAGAAAAGAACCGCAAAATCTGCGATCCTTCCTTTTATTCAAAGCCGCATCTTAAAATCATCATAGCTGAATGCACGCACAATTTCCCACGCACCGCTTGGAGAAACAGCGATGATATTCGGCAGAGGCATGCCGTTGAAGGTATTGTTCTTCACCATCGTATAGATCGCCATATCGCCGAATACCACACGATCGCCGACACTGAGCGGCGTATCAAACGAATACGTACCGATCGTATCTCCCGCAAGGCAGGTTGGTCCGGCAAACGTGTAGGTGTGGGTCTTCTCTCCTGCTTCCCCCGCATGGACGACAGGAGGGCGATAAGGCATCTCGATCACATCGGGCATATGGCAGGTTGCCGAAGTGTTGAGGATAACGTTGCCGCCCGTCTGTACCTCGAGCACTTCGGCAACGAGCACCCCTGCATTCAACGCGGCCGCTTCCCCCGGCTCAAGATAGACTGCAGTATCATAGGTCTCCTGCACATGGCGGATCAGTTTCTTGAGCAGAGGGATATCATAGTCCTCACGCGTTATATGATGCCCGCCCCCGAAGTTCAGCCATTTCATCCCGTGAAGATATTTGCCGAACTTCTCCTCCACTGCCGCGAGTGTCACCTCAAGAGCATCCGCTCCCTGCTCACAGAGCGTATGAAAGTGCAGTCCTTCGATTCCCTTGAGCAGATCTTCGCGAAAGTCTGCAATCTTTACGCCCAGCCGCGAGCCGGGGGCACAAGGGTCATAGATTGCGTGCTCCTGGGTCGAGCACTCGGGATTGATGCGGATGCCGCAGGACGCTCCCTGTGCACGGGCTGCTCTGCCAAAGCGCTCCCACTGAGCAAACGAATTGAAGATGATGTGGTCGCAGATCTGCGCAAGCTGACGGATCTCCTCCGCATCGTAGGCAGGCTTAAAGACGTGATTCTCCTTGCCCATTTCCTCCTGAGAGAGGCGCGCCTCATAGATGCCGCTCGCCGTTGTCCCGGAGAGATACTTCCCGATCAGCGGATAGTAATGGTACATGGAGAAACACTTCTGAGCGAGAAGCACCTTTGCTCCCGTATCTTCTGCGATCCCGGCAAGAATTTTGAGATTCTTCTCAAGGAGCTCTTCGTAGACGAGATAGGAGGGTGTCGGAACCTCGTTCCACTCCGCCCGCCATTCCAATTCCGCTTGCAGTGCCATCAGTCTACCAGCACCGGAGCACGGTTCTCCTGCCACGGAAGGCCCCAAATATTCAGAGCATCCATAAACGGATCCGGATCGAATTCCTCAACATTGAACACGCCGGGGCGACGCCATTTCCCCGTCATCACCATCATCGCACCGATCATCGCCGGCACGCCCGTCGTATAGGCAACCGCCTGCGAACCGACCTCAGCGTAGCATTCCTCATGATCGCAGACATTATAGAGGTAGTAAGTCTTATCCTTTCCGTCCTTCTTCCCGCGGAAGATGCAGCCGATGTTCGTCTTGCCCTTTGTGCGCGGGCCCAGGCTCGCCGGATCCGGCAGAACTGCCTTGAGAAACTGCAGCGGAATGATCTTATGTCCCTCGAAATCAATCGGCTCAATCGAGGTCATACCGACATTCTCCAAGCATCGCAGATGAGTCAGATAACTCTCGCCGAACGTCATAAAGAAACGAATACGCTTGATTCCTTTGATATTCTTTGCCAGCGATTCAAGTTCTTCATGATGCAGGAGATACATATCCTTCGGCCCGACCTCAGCGAAATCATAGACGCGTTTGATCTCCATCGGCTCCGTCTCGACCCATGCGCCGTTCTCCCAATAGCTCCCCTTCGCCGAGACCTCGCGGATATTGATCTCGGGGTTGAAGTTCGTCGCAAAGGCATAGCCGTGGTCGCCGCCGTTGCAGTCGAGGATATCGATATAGTTGATCTCATCAAACTCATGCTTCATTGCATATGCACTGAACACTCCCGTTACGCCCGGATCAAAGCCCGAGCCGAGGAGCGCCGTCAGCCCCGCCTCACGAAAGCGGTCCGCATACGCCCACTGCCAGCTGTATTCAAATTTTGCCGTATCCTCCGGCTCGTAATTCGCCGTGTCCACATAGTGTGCTCCTGCCGCAAGACATGCATCCATAATATGCAGATCCTGATACGGGAGAGCTAGGTTGAGCACGACCTCCGGCCGAAACTCGCGGATAAGCGCTGTCAGCGCCGGCACGTCGTCTGCATCCACGGCAGCGGTCCGAATCTTTGTCTTTCCTCCGTCTAGCTTCTCCTTCAGCGCATCACATTTCGACTTCGTGCGCGAGGCGATGAGAATTTCCTCAAATACCTCCGGATTCTGGCAGCATTTATGTACGGCAACGCTTGCAACACCGCCCGCGCCAATGATCATCGCTTTTCCCATGACAACGCCTCCTTATATATCTCTATCATACAACAGTAAAAGGGCCGCTGCAAGAGCAGCGACCCTTCCTTGTATTTTGGATTTGGTTTAAAGCTTGAACTTCTTTGTCTCTTCCGCGAGTTCGTCCGCAAGGTTCGAGAGACGACGCGTTGCCGCAGCAATCTCCTCCATCGAAGCGGACTGCTCCTCGGTCGCAGCAGACACATTCTGAGCGCTGTCCGCATTCCCCGTGCTGACCTTCTGAATCTCCTCGATCTGTGCACGGACCGTCTGCGTCTCAGACTCCATCTCCTGAATACCGGTTGTAATTCCTTTTACCCCATCGCCAAGCTGCTGAATTGCCGCCGAGATGGACTGGAACACATCATCTGCCGTGCGAACCGATTCGAGGCCGTGCCCGACATACTCGCTGCCGCGCTTTCCTGCCTCAACGGCACGCACCATATCAGCCTGTACCGACTGCATGGTCTCGGAGATCTTCTTCGAGAACTCACCTGATTCTTCCGCGAGCTTGCGAACCTCTTCGGCAACAACGGCAAATCCACGTCCATGCTCTCCCGCACGTGCTGCCTCAATCGCCGCATTGAGCGCAAGCAGATTCGTCTGCTCCGCGATGCTGCCAATGACCTCGACGCTGTGGCTGATCTCCTCCGAACTCTTGCCGAGCGCCGAGATCGCCGCATCAACCGTCTCCGATCCTGTCTTAATCTGCTCCATGTAGTTTACGACCTCGTCGATGGAGCGACGTCCCTCGTGGACACGGTCTACGGTATTATTCGTGACATCCGCAACCACACCTGCCTGGTTCGACATATCTGCCGCATGTGTGGAAATGGATGCTGCGGCATTGGCAACCGAACTCGATGCCTCAGACTGACGCTCCACGCCTTCAGCGATCTCCGTGATCGACATAGCGACGTGATTCGACGCCTCTGCCGACTGCTGCGATGCTTCCGTCAGACCCTCTGCCGATGTTGAAAGTTCTGTTGCATTCGACTGAATGGCCTTAATCAGCTTATTGAGTGTCTGGCGCATCTGGATGAGACCATCCGAGAGCTGTCCCAACTCATCCTGTGAGGTAATTGTCTTTGGCCGATCACGCAGATCTCCGCTGTTGATAATCTCACAGACACGAACTGCTTTCTGGATATTTGCCGCAAAGCTGTTCGAGATGTAGAAAATGATCGCCGAGATGATGAGCAGGATAACGATGGTCAGACCTGCCAGAACAAGCAGCAGGTTATGTGCATCTTCAAAGATTTCACTGTCAGATACCTCCGACATGACGACCCAGCGACGTCCGTCGAGATGAATTGGCACGAGAATGCCCGTCATCCCCTCGCCGGACTCGCGCTCATAGTGTGCGATCGCAGGCTCGTCCTTGTCAATAACGGACTTGAACGCATCCACCAGGCTCATCGATATCTTGACGCTCGACACTTCCTTGCTGAAGTCGAGCTTACCGACCTGCGCAGGCTCGTTCGGATGAATGATGGCAAGTCCCGTCTCATCCAGAACGACAAGCTGTCCCGTACGGTATGTCGACAGCTTCGATAATGTGTCGTCAAAAAGCGAGAGTCCGATCGTACCGGTCACAACACCGGTAAGAGCACCGTTTTCCAACACAGGAACGGCGATAACGGCAACGACTTTTCCGGTGACCGCAGAAATGATCGGTTCAGAGACGACTGTCTTCTTTGTCTGCACAACCTTCTTGAAGTAGTCACGATCCGAACGATCTCCCGCATTGTCGTCCGAATCAAATCCAACGCCGTTGACATCCAAATAGGTAATGTTTGAGAATACGTCTGTATTCTGCTTCACTTGCCGCAACTCAGCGAGTTTCGCTGCATGATCCCCATGCAGAATCGCCTCATTGCGCGCCATAATATCGAGGTGAACCCGATTCGTTTCAAAGACACGCTGTATTTGTACTGCCGCCTGCTTTCCGACGCCCTTGCCGATGGTATCTGCATCTTCCACAAGCATGTTGCTCGCCATGTTATAACTCACAGCAAAGAAAACAAGAAAACCTACCAGCATGACCGGCAATACAGATGCGAGAAGTTTCGTCCGAATGGATTTAAACTGCATATGATTGCGCTCCTTTCCAAAAACCATATCCCTATTTCCTTATAATGGATAAACAACAACTTTAAAGCTTGAACTTCTTTGTCTCTTCCGCAAGTTCGTCCGCAAGGTTCGAGAGACGACGCGTTGCCGCAGCAATCTCCTCCATCGAAGCGGACTGCTCCTCGGTCGCAGCAGACACATTCTGAGCGCTGTCCGCATTCCCCGTGCTGACCTTCTGAATCTCCTCGATCTGTGCACGGACCGTCTGCGTCTCAGACTCCATCTCCTGAATACCGGTTGTAATTCCTTTTACCCCATCGCCAAGCTGCTGAATTGCCGCCGAGATGGACTGGAACACATCATCTGCCGTGCGAACCGATTCGAGGCCGTGCCCGACATACTCGCTGCCGCGCTTTCCTGCCTCAACGGCACGCACCATATCAGCCTGTACCGACTGCATGGTCTCGGAGATCTTCTTCGAGAACTCACCTGATTCTTCCGCGAGCTTGCGAACCTCTTCGGCAACAACGGCAAATCCACGTCCATGCTCTCCCGCACGTGCTGCCTCAATCGCCGCATTGAGCGCAAGCAGATTCGTCTGCTCCGCGATGCTGCCAATGACCTCGACGCTGTGGCTGATCTCCTCCGAACTCTTGCCGAGCGCCGAGATCGCCGCATCAACCGTCTCCGATCCTGTCTTAATCTGCTCCATGTAGTTTACGACCTCGTCGATGGAGCGACGTCCCTCGTGGACACGGTCTACGGTATTATTCGTGACATCCGCAACCACACCTGCCTGGTTCGACATATCTGCCGCATGTGTGGAAATGGATGCTGCGGCATTGGCAACCGAACTCGATGCCTCAGACTGACGCTCCACGCCTTCAGCGATCTCCGTGATCGACATAGCGACGTGATTCGACGCCTCTGCCGACTGCTGCGATGCTTCCGTCAGACCCTCTGCCGATGTTGAAAGTTCTGTTGCATTCGACTGAATGGCCTTAATCAGCTTATTGAGTGTCTGGCGCATCTGGATGAGACCATCCGAGAGCTGTCCCAACTCATCCTGTGAGGTAATTGTCTTTGGCCGATCACGCAGATCTCCGCTGTTGATAATCTCACAGACACGAACTGCTTTCTGGATATTTGCCGCAAAGCTGTTCGAGATGTAGAAAATGATCGCCGAGATGATGAGCAGGATAACGATGGTCAGACCTGCCAGAACAAGCAGCAGGTTATGTGCATCTTCAAAGATTTCACTGTCAGATACCTCCGACATGACGACCCAGCGACGTCCGTCGAGATGAATTGGCACGAGAATGCCCGTCATCCCCTCGCCGGACTCGCGCTCATAGTGTGCGATCGCAGGCTCGTCCTTGTCAATAACGGACTTGAACGCATCCACCAGGCTCATCGATATCTTGACGCTCGACACTTCCTTGCTGAAGTCGAGCTTACCGACCTGCGCAGGCTCGTTCGGATGAATGATGGCAAGTCCCGTCTCATCCAGAACGACAAGCTGTCCCGTACGGTATGTCGACAGCTTCGATAATGTGTCGTCAAAAAGCGAGAGTCCGATCGTACCGGTCACAACACCGGTAAGAGCACCGTTTTCCAACACAGGAACGGCGATAACGGCAACGACTTTTCCGGTGACCGCAGAAATGATCGGTTCAGAGACGACTGTCTTCTTTGTCTGCACAACCTTCTTGAAGTAGTCACGATCCGAACGATCTCCCGCATTGTCGTCCGAATCAAATCCAACGCCGTTGACATCCAAATAGGTAATGTTTGAGAATACGTCTGTATTCTGCTTCACTTGCCGCAACTCAGCGAGTTTCGCTGCATGATCCCCATGCAGAATCGCCTCATTGCGCGCCATAATATCGAGGTGAACCCGATTCGTTTCAAAGACACGCTGTATTTGTACTGCCGCCTGCTTTCCGACGCCCTTGCCGATGGTATCTGCATCTTCCACAAGCATGTTGCTCGCCATGTTATAACTCACAGCAAAGAAAACAAGAAAACCTACCAGCATGACCGGCAATACAGATGCGAGAAGTTTCGTCCGAATGGATTTAAACTGCATATGATTTCGCCCCTTTCCGAAATCTTGGTTCCCATCCCCTTATAATGGACAGTACCAACATTATCACATATTTTAAACACGAACAAGTCTTTTTTATTTAAATTTATATATTGATAGACGTTTTTATCCTTTTTATTTTTATTTATTCTCATTTTATTAACTTATATTTTAGTTTTTAAATTTATCCTCCTTCATGATGATACTGTCGATTTACGAAGCAAACAGCGAACCAAAACTGCAGAAACTTTTTGAGCCAGCTTTGAAAATAAGAAGTGGCCAACAGAAAATCACGCGTGAAGCATTATGAGCAAAGTCATGCGCAAACAATGGCTTTTTCTTTTGCACTTCCTATGACAGGCCGAGCGAAGTGTGTTATAATAATCTCTGTGTATACAATATTTTAAGAAGCAAACGAAACGAAAGGAGCCATTTACTATGGCTATTCACGTTATCAATGAGGCGCGGCGCTGTCTCCAGTGCAAAAAGCCCCTGTGCCGAATCAAGGGCTGCCCTGTGCAGACCAACGTGCCCGAGATGATCCGCCTCTTTCTCGACGGCAAGATCAACGAGGCGGGCGCCATGCTCTACGACAACAATCCGATGAGCGTTTTCTGCTCGCTCGTCTGCGACCACGATGCACAGTGCGAGGGCAACTGCATACAGGGACGGCGCGGCGCACCGATCCAGATCTCAAGCATTGAACACTATATCTCCGATACTTATCTCGACAAGCTCGTCCTCACGCGCAAGTCCTACAACGGGCATAACGTTGCTGTGATCGGCGCGGGCCCTGCAGGTATTGTTGTCGCAGTCAAACTCGCGCAGGAAGGCTACGGCGTCACTATTTTCGAGCGCATGCAAAAGATCGGCGGCATGCTCCGTTACGGTATTCCCGATTTTCGTCTTCCACCTTCAACCATTGACCGCTACGCAGAAAAGCTCCGCACGATCGGCATTCATATCCGCCCGAACACGACCATCGGCGGCGCGCTCAGTATAGATGATCTCTTCCGCGACGGTTATGAAGCGATTTTTATGGGGACGGGCGCATGGCGGGCCAAGAGCCTCGGCATTCACGGCGAAACGCTCGGC
>ERZ773068.15-NODE-15-length-97206-cov-5.034307_pt1 | contig 97206 bp, 119 predicted proteins | sample MGYA00580620_ERZ773068 | MGnify/ENA primary metagenome ERZ773068 (study PRJEB29015, sample SAMEA2737983) | human oral metagenome | biome: human oral; feature: human-associated habitat; material: dental | place: China | collected 2101 ... | reverse complement strand
CTACAACGGTAATAATGGTGCAAATAATGGCAACAATTACAACCGTGGCAATAATAGTTACAACGGTAATAATGGTTACAACGGTGCTAATAATCCAACAAATCAATCTGATCCAAATCAATCTGATCCAAATCAACAAGCTAATTCATTTAGATCAGGTAATGGACCTAAAAAACCTGATACACCAGAAATGTCTAAGCAAGCTAATGGTTTGATGAATATGGAACCAAGTTCATATATCTATGATAAACGAACTGTTAAGGATTTGGAAGAAGTTGAGCAAAAAGCAGCTCAGCAAAAAGCTGCACCAACCAAATCTCCACAAACAAAAGCACCATCAGCTCCTCAAACTCAGGCACCATCATATGATGCTATGATGTCACAAGTTCAAGAAGAACAAGTGGATCTTGGTGCAAATATTGTTGAGAATGCACCTGAGTTCAATGACCATGATATTCCAGATCCAAGTATGGATATGATGGGTATGTAGTCAATAATGAAAATAAACTCTCATATTGAGAGTTTATTTCTTTTTGAGTTTCTTGATTTTAACAATTGTACTTTTACTAGGACTTAATAAGATATCTAAACCTGTTTTACGCATGGTTCCAGATACCTTAACAGCTTGTTTGAAGTGGATAGGATTACCATACATTAAAACTGTATCAGATGCTCTAGTGATTGCTGTATAAATCAGGTTTCGATTTAACATTTTATAATAAGTGTTGAAAATTGGTATGATTACCAATGGAAATTCACCACCCTGCGATTTGTGAATCGTAATAGCGTATGATAATTCCAATTGAACCCAATCTTTTCTAAAGAATCTTGTGATAGAATTATTAAAATCAATATCTAAATAATCTTGATCAGCTTTTTCTTTTGGATTATCAACTTTCATATCCACAATAATTCCCATATCACCATTTGTGATAATATTCTTATGTTTACTTGTTAAGGATTCCATCACAACATTTTTCTTATTGATAACACGGTCATTGATACGGTAACTGTAATTACCATATAACAATTCAGGTTGCATTTCATTTCGTGGATTAATTAATTCTTGACAAATCTTATTTAAATTTGTCACACCTAAATCACCTTTATGTTGGGGTGCTATGATCTGAATATCTTTACTATCATATTTAGTCAAAGCGTTTTTCAAGATGGCAATCATTTGGTCTAAGGCTGACATCTGCAAGTTTAAATTCACAAATTTAGTATTTGCCGTGTGAGTTGTATATTCATCTGGAAATTCAGCATTTTTAATTGCTTCAGCTAATAATGGTATTGTTGACCCATTTGCCTGACGATGAACCATTTTTAATGTTTTAGATGGTACTCTATCAGAATCAAGAAATGTTTTTAACACTTGCCCTGGTGCTACTGATGGTAATTGATCTGCATCACCAACAATGATAACTTTTGTACCAGTTGGAATCGCATATAACAATTGATGTGTCAATAATGTGTCAACCATTGAAAATTCATCAATGATGATGAGTTTAGGTGGTTTACCACCATATTCTTCATAATCATCTTCCATTTTCATGACATCTGATATTCTAGTGTCAAATGGTCGAATTTTCAATAATGCGTGAATTGTTTGAGCAGGTAATTGGACTGTTTCAGACATACGTGATGCAGCTCTACCAGTTGGGGCAGCTAAAACAACATCTTTTTTACTTGTATCATAGTTGTATAAAGCTTTCAGTGTTTCCAATATACCTTTGATAGTAGTTGTTTTACCTGTACCTGGTCCACCTGTGATAACTAATAAATCATGCTTTACAGCTTGATTAATAGCATGTTTTTGACTATCATCATATTGAATACCATTTAGTTTTTCAATTTCAGTAATTGTTTTAGATATTTTTTCATCATCTACTTTTGGATGAATTTTTACAGTATTGTCTAATAATCTTGCTAATTCAGTAACAATACCTAATTCAGCAACTTGATACATTTTTAGTTGATAGTAAATAATCGTATCAATTTCTAATTTGTATAAGTGATCCTTATTTTCCTGAATGGTGATCATTTCACGAAGTAATTCTTCAGGAATCATAGAGCCACCTAGCTTATAACAATGATGTAATAATTTCTCATCAGATATAATGGTATCTCCTGATTCAAGATGACACTCTTTAAGTGAACCTAAAACAACAGCTCGTAATCGCCTGCGATCTAGGTAATTAATGCCTAATTTGGTTGCAATTTCATCTGCAAAATTGAATGTAAACCGATCCACTTGTTTATCCAAATAGATATCATAGGGATCATTTGCTAAACGTTTAATAGCTTTTGATTCATAGGCTTCATACAAATTCTCACGCATATTTTCACTTTGAATATATGTTGCAAGTTCAGCCATGATTTTATTTTTACCAAAGTTTTCTTTTAATTCTTTAATTAAAACTTCAGCGATATGTTCAGTAATACCTTTTAATTTAGATAGACTTTCAGGTGTTTCATTATTTGCAATATGGTCTAAGATATTATTAAGAGTAACATTTTCATTGTTTTCAATAATGGTATTGATTAATTCTTCCGCACGTACTGCACCAATACCAACAAATCTATCAGATGTTAGGTAATTAATAATACCTGTAATATCAGTATAATCTTTAATATGGTGATTAATTAAAAATTGATCACCATATTTACTATCTTTAACAATGCGACCATCAATTGTAATCACATCACCCTCATCTGCATAAATAGTACCTTTTGCAGTAATTGTATTAAATTTTGGATGAATTAGATCTAAGATTTCTTCATCATCAGATTGAACATCTGATAAGGCTAAAATTTTAAACCCTTTGTCATCATCAAAGATGATTCGTTTAATTTTAGCAGTGAATTCTTTCAAGTTAGTAATCCTCACATTTCTAACACCTTTTCTAAGTCAACTTTATCAAGTTGGTCTTGGTGAGTAATAATTAGATCAGCTATTAAATCATCAACAATAACTTCAGACTGATCTGTCAATTGTTTGTTAGATGGTTTAAATCCATCACGATTCTGAATTCTGTCAATCCTAATTTCTTCAGGAATATCTAATTTAACAATTTTAGCATTTAATTTCACTAGAGCATCATATTCGTTTTTAAAACGAGTATCCGTAACCACATAAATGATGTTGGGGTCAGTTAATTTTGAAATCAACGAATCCACAAAATAATTGATATTCCATTGTTTCCGAATGGTGCTATAAAATTGAAATGCTGTTCTGATCTCAGGTGTCTTTTGAAACACCGTTACATTTGTTAAATCTTTTGGTAAAATTTCTTTGAACAATTTTGTCAAATCTGATAAATCTTCTTGTTTAAAATGATGTTTTTCAATTAATTGTTCAAGTGTAAGTCCATTTCGATAGTCAATAATTAGATCTTCTAATTCAAATTTCAATTGATTAGCAAATGCTAATGATTGTACCAATTGCCCATTCTTTTCAAAATGGGTAATCAATCTATTCGTCAAATGGTCTTTACCTGAACCCATTTTACCAAGAATTGTGTAAATGGTTGGTGAAGTTTTTGTCATTGTTTAAGACCTTTCAAATTTAGTTTGTTAACTTAATAAGCCAATGATCCAAGCAGATGCAAACATAGAAATAATATACATTAATGCTAGTAAACAACCTAATATTAATAATGTGTCAACCCATGATGATTTAGTTGAGGTAGATGTTGCTTTATTAACAGGTTTTTTATCAATTCTTTTTGAAACTGGTGGTACATTTGACACATTTTCTTCTGGTAATGTAATTGATAAATCACCATGTTGAATGGTTCTAGATTTTTCATCTTCAAGACGTTTGTGATTTTGAATCAATGATAAAGCTTCATCACGATTGATTACATAATCGTTAACATATTCCAAGGCTTCTGAATTATCTAGTTTCAAAAACGATTCATCAACAATAGCTTCATTTGTTAATAAAGTTGGTTCAGATGTTTTACTTCTTTCACGATTTCTCTCTAAATCTTCTTGTTTATGTTTCTCAACAAGTTCATAAAATTCATCTAATGTACCATTTTCTTTATGATATTCATACATTTTAGAACGTCGTGCATCTTCATCTAACTGTTCGCGGTATCGTTCGACATCATATGATTTTAGATCAATACTTGGCATGTCTTCCGTATCAATATCCATTGATTTATATTTGGATTCATCAGTGGTCTCTAAATCATCACGTAGAGTCAATTGTTCAAAATCAATACGACTGAATGGTTTGTAATCATTTGGTACAACGTTTACATTATCGTAATCAATCACAGATTTATCAAATGATGTATCAAATTTCTTTATGGACTCGTGTAATGTTGGGATATCTGGTAATGTCGTTTCATAAGCTGTTGTTAATTGCTCATATGATTCCGCTACATCAATCAATGTTTCCACACTATATACATGTGAGTACCTTAGAACTAATTTATACTGTTTCTGCAATTCTTGAACAGGAGTGTTTAAAATTGATACTGGTAGTTGTAAAATATCATTTGTAAATATTGTCATTTATTTATCACCATTTTTATCTGTTACAAATTCAGGTGCTTTGTAACGAAGAACTTTCCAATAGTTTTCTGAATTACCATTTTCTAGTAAATCTTTATTTAACATTTCAGCTAATTTCTGACTTGACTCAGATTCTGTGAATACTTCTGTCATGTAGTATAATGGCTCAGCTGATCCATCTTTACAATAAGCAAGTGTGTATAAATGAGAAATGTTTTTTTGGTAAGACGCTTTATTTTTATAATAATCTAGTGGGTCTTTTTCACGAGGGTCAATTTTTTCATCCTTTCTTGAGAATAAGTAAGCAAACAGTTGCCCTAAAATAATTCCAATAAAAACATAAAGTAGTGCCATGTTATCAATACCTAATTTAGATAGATTCATATTGTTGGTAACCTCATTTAAATTATTCTGTTGTCAAATCACGTTTGTGACGTTTGTAATACAGTTTATTGGTTTCTGGGTCTCGCATCTGGAACAATTCGTCCTGAATATCAAAATAATGGAATGTTGTTGTATAGATCGTTTGGTGACCATCTAAACGTTTTGGTAAATCAGTCCGCTCAACTACAAAAAACGTTGGGTGAATTTCAATAATCTTACCTACAAATGTATGTTCAGGAACATTTTTATCTCGTTTGCTAGTACGATTGATTTTAACATCTACATTATTTTCATGCAAAACTTTAATTAAATTTTTCACATCTAAATGGCGATGATAATCTGATAGGATATCAGATCTAGTACGTGCACGACGAGCGCTTGATGAATTAAGTTCGATTGGATCAATAGTTTTTGACATAAGTTTGGCTCCTTTTGAGTTATTGTTTATTTGCTCTAAAATGGTGTTGGGTTACATATAATCTACAGTTTTGTAATTTAATAATTTTGAAACAATTTTGGCAATTTTATCATATTCTTTTACCAATTTCTTATCTAATTTTTGGTTGGGTTTGTATCGAATGTGTTCCCATTGATACATAATTAGAATAATGGGCTGATTAGTTTCATTATCCATAATATCCAGTTCAACAACCTGATCATTTGCTGACCAGGTTTTCAAACTGTAACTATGAATCGTATTTAATTTTGTAATTTCTAACATAATGTTCATTTGATGCTGCATAATGTCAGAATTGGAAAGTTTTATCATAGTTTTATCCTTAATATACAGTATTCTTTTCAACAATGAATCTCACTATTTTTTGATAGTGACTTTCAGATGATGTAAGCGAAATTTCCCAATCAATTGGGGTATATCTATCTTCACCCTTGAATAAAATTTTACCATCGTTTTCGTATAAGTGTCGTTTAATAAAGGACTCTATATATCGTTTTGATTTGGTTGATGGAATCCTAGCTCCTCTACGCCATGAATCATATTTTCTTTGATGTATTGCAATCAACGATAGTGTTTGATTCAACAATGTATTATAAATTTCGTCAATAGGGTTGATAGTAATTTCAGCTGCTAACATAAATGGTTCACTTTCTATACATTAATATTCAATATTGATATCATCAATGGTTTTATCATTTCGGATTGTTTTGAATCGTGGAAATCTTAAATTCAAGTCATCATTATTTTTATTCTTACTAATGGATGTGTATTGAATTTCAGCAATTTTATGAAGATAATCATCTTGATTATTCCAAATTTCATCACGCATTTTATCAGATAATCCAGATCCTACACCAATTGCTACACCATTGAAATTAACAATTAAATTGCCAAGGGTGTTTTCATATTTAGAATACGGTTCACCTTTTTCAAATCCAATAATTTCTAAGTCTGCTGATAATGTTGGTTTAACTTTTAAAATATAAGGAGTTCTCTTACATTGGTAAGGCTTATTCAGATTGATCATAATACCTTCCTCATCATTTTCAATAGCATCTTGATAATATGAGTCAATTTGGTTCACATCTGTTCCAAAATATAAAAGTGGCGCTAATTCTAAATACTTGAATTGGTGTTGAGTAAAAATAGCATCTAACAATTCACGACGTTCTTTAAAATTATTATGTGATTCTTTTTGATTATAAAACTCATCTTGAGAAATAATATCAAATATTTTATAAGATATATTTGTTTTAACACCATTTTTACTCAATATTTCACTTGTTTGATTGAACCATTGAGTTTTTGGTGCAGTTGATGATTGAATTAACAATTCACCATCAATCATATAGGGTTCATAAGTTTGACCTAAAATAGATTGTAAAATGGCATCAAGTGTTTTCATTTCTGATTCAATATCTAGAACTCCCAATATTAGTTTACCAGTTCGACTATATAAACGTTGAGTATTGGTTTCTGTTGCAGTTCGATGACCATCATATTTAATAGTCAACCCAAATTCTTCTTGTCCATCTATAAGTCTATGTTTATACTTTTCATATGAATGAGCCAACTGTAGATTAAATTCAGGTATGAATCCATCACCATAAGCTTTATTTAATGTTTTTGCACTAACACCAAGTTTTAAAGACTTAGTTACAATTTTTTGAAGCATTTCTTTATATTTATTATCAAATGTAGATATGTATTTTTGAATTGATGCAATATAAGAATCTTGACCAGTATTGTTTGTTTCCAAAAAGTTTAATACATTTTCAAATGGTACATTTGTGAAATCAATTGTTTCTAACATACTATAATCCAATGATTTGTTTAACTTCTTACTAGCAATTCCAGTTGTAATACGAGAATCATTTAGAAATTTCAATACCTCTTTTGTTAAAGGGTCTACAATTTGCTTTAGATAATTTTCCTTATCTATTTTGCCAGATATGGACTTTAACTGTTCTAAATGATTATATAATGTTTCAATATTGTTCAAATTAGTATCTCCATCTATCTCTTGGTTTACAAATTTTATTTAATCCTAATGCAACTAGGAAACCTGCCACAAGACCACCAATATGTCCTGGAACACTAATACTAGGGTTTATAAATGTATAGATAATATTCATGATTATCAAAGCCATGTGAAATTGACCAAATGTTCTTAAATCTTTATCATGTGATATTAGTCCATAATATAGTAATGCACCAAATATTCCAAATATAGCTGTGGATGCACCTGCAGCAATTGTTTCTGGGTTGATTAGTAGACAAGCTATGTTTCCAACAATACCAGACAACAAATAGATCGTTATAAATTTAAATGATCCAATCATTTGCTCAAACTGTGGTCCAACAAAGTATAAGATAATCATATTAGATACTAGATGTCCAAATCCAATATGAATGAACATAGGTGTGATTAATCGGAACCATTGATTTGGATTCGCATTGAAATAGACACCATACATAGCACCTGTATCAATAAGGGCTTCAGGCGATGTTGTTGTACCATATTTAAACAACATGTAACCAAATACACCAACGTTTATCAATAATATAATTCTTGACAAATAAAAGTTTTGAATTTTCATAAGTTGTATCCCATCATTTATAATTTAAGATAAATTGTCATCATCATCGTCATCATCTTGTTCAAAAATTCTTTTTGAAATATCATCTGTGAAATCACGTTTAAATCTATTTGTTGTCCATCGATCTGAATCAATTGTATTCAAATATTCAAAATGGTAATGATAAACTTTTGGCATGATTTCTTTATTTCGAACATTTCTACCTTTTGCCTGTTTAAACTTTTCATATTTAACAGGACTTTCATAAAAAATAGCTAGGTTTGACCATTGCCAATCCAAACCCTCTCCGCCTGATTCATATTGAATTAGGAAAATGGTGTTGGGGTTGTCAGGTTCGGATAATTGTTCATCAGTAAGATTGACACCACCTTTTACCTCAAGTATATCATAATCAGGATAACAAACTTCTAAAAGTGGCTTTAGATGATTGTAAACAATGGTATATTGATAAAATATTAGAATCGGTGTCTTTTTATTATCAAAGGCTCCTTGCTCACGTTTTTCAAGGAGACCAAATAACATATTATCTTTCTTACTAGCTAAATCAGTTGCAAGTAAGTTTTCTTGAGCCATTCGTGCTTGAATTGGGTATTCATAGAAACCTAATTGGAAATCTTTCTTAATTTGATTATAGGCTGCTCGTTCAGCCTTGTCAAGTTTAAATACAACATTTCTTTCCACACATTCAGGCTTATATTGTGATGTATCTACATAAGCTGATATGAGATTTAAATAGTGTTCTATGATTTCTGGTGATTTGAAATAATCCCTACGAACTCGTTTTTGTTTATCTGTTACAACTGGTGTGAAATACTTGTCATAATGGATAACATGTTGACCAAAAAAGTCAGATTTTGACGTGTAGAATCCTGCCATTTTAAAATAAGGATATAAATCTAAATATGAATTCGAGAAAGGTGTTGCACTCAATGCTAATGTGGTTACAATATCATTTGATTCAGCTAATTTTAGAATGACTTCCATTCGTTTACTTAGTTTACCTGAACTTGATAATTTAATTTTATGTACTTCATCTAGTATCATGACGACTGGTTTCTGCAATTTTCTAGCATTGGTGAATAATGTTTCAACTGTTGGTTCGAAATCTTTTGTTAAAGTTCTTTCATAATTTGAAACCAGAACGTTTAAATTTGTATTCATGACTTGATTGTAATCACTAACAGAGTTTTCCCATTGTCTAGATCGTTTCACCTTATCTGTTGTAAAAACTAAAAGCAGGGCATTTGGAAAGTATTGCCCCATTGTATGAATTGCCCCATATGTTTTACCACCACCTGTACCAACAGTCAAGAGAGCAATATTCTTAATATTTTGATAAATTTTTGTAAGTTTATTGGTAATTTCAACTGTTGATTCACGTAATGTAAAAGTCATATATAGTTACATTCCTTTCAATGATAAATATGATAAATCAATTTATTATCTACAATGTTTAATTTGCACCATTTGAAATCTGTTTTGTTTATTTGAGTCATAATTAGTTTTAGTTCATTATGAGTCACTTCATCAATATTTTCTAAAGTACTTTCAACAATATTCATTGTATCATAGTTACTGTTTGTTAAACAATCTGCTGTTTTTGTGATGTAAGCTAGTCCGCCAGCTTTTGTGATGCGAATTAAATGTGTTAATTGAGCAGCAGTTGTTTCGCATTCACCTTTAGATCGTTTTACTTCCAGTCCTACATACATACCATAAAGGCAAGCTGATAAATCAGGCTTACCTTTTCCAGTTGCACCATAGGCTTGATTTTTTATAACATATCCACCAAGTCTAATAATTTCATCTTTAATAGATTGTTCAGTTGTAGTTTCCTTAACTGTTTTAGCCATATTTACTAATATAATCCTTTATTTGAATTTTCTATGGATAATTTCGTAATTTGATTAATCAATTTAACTTGATTATGTAAATTACCTTTTGTAATGTAGTTAAAGTATGAATCAGGTTGTGATGCTGACTGTAACAATTGATACGTTAATTGTAATGTTGATAAAGGTTGAATCAAATATTCACCAAAATTTTCAGTTACAAACTCACTTAATGTTTTTTCAGAATCTGATTTATGAGATAATTGATATTGTAGGTCAATCTTATCTTCTTCTAATTCAATTGTTCGTTTGGCAGTTTCTCGCACATGGTGTCCTAGTTGATTAGCCACATTTGTGAGTGTTGCAACTTCATCTTTTAGTTTAATGATTTCAGATATTAATTGATCAGGTTGCCAAGTTGAGTAATCAACCTCAAGTTCTTCAGCTATTGTAGTATCAGATTTGTTGACTGTTTGAGGATTGACATCAAATGGGTCTCTATTTGGATCCAATCGTAACAATTTGATAGAATTTGTTAAATCTAATTCCTGCAATCTATGCTTCACAACGTAATCATTCAATTTTTTAACAATACTATCAGAATTGAAAATGATGATATCATTGTGATAATTATACAATAATTGCTGCTGAATTGGGTTTGATTCTAATTGTAACAACATATCTTTATATTGATTTAAGGTTATTGTCTTCTTAATATCAAAGGCTATACCATTCATATTCACAATATATAAGTTATCAAATGATTTATCTTTTAATTCAATCATCCATTGAAATAAGGCTGTTTCAACTTTTGTACCATCGTACATTATGGAAATATTTTTACCACGTTTTTCCTTGATAATTAATTTCACTTAGTAACATCTACTTTCTGATTAAATAATTTGTTAATATCATTTGGCACAACTTCATATTTTTCCACAAAAACCGCTTTAACACCTGTCACACCACGTTTTACTGTATCAGCTGTAACAAGAGTTAAGGTGTTTTCTGGATATTCAGTAGTACCATAGTATAGGTTTCTAATCTCATTTGCATGTGCAATTTTAGCAATTTTATAATGGTATGTTTTATCATTCCACTTCAAATAAACATCTGAACCCTCTTTAGCATAATTAATACCAGTCAATCCAACTTTATTCTTATATTTACCTGATAAAGCGGCATTACTTACTAATGTTATATTGTGTTCAAGAGTAAGTGTTGAGTCATTATCTTTTAAGATTACAGCTGTGTGATTCATAGCACTTTCGGATAATGTTTTTGAAATGGGTGTGTTTGTATTTGTATCTGGTATAATAATTTGACCAATTATATTTGTATCAACCTTATCAAATAAGGCATTAGATGTAATAAATTTGGGTTTAACATTAAATTTGGTCAAGGTATCTTTATATTCTTCATTATTTTTACTTTTTAATAACCAATCTGATCTACCAATAACAATTGAATTGATGACTGTATTGTTCATCATAATGGTTAAAGCTATTGAACTTGCTAATAAAACAAGAAATACTACTAATAAATGTGTTCTAATCTTTGACATTGTATCTCCTACTATTGATTTTTAATTGTAATATAGGCACTTATGAGAAATGCAATCCACATTAAAATAACAATGGCAATTGCTGTAAATCGTCCTGTCCAAATTAAAATATCATGGTTTGGTTCATTGCTTTTTAACAATGATTCTTTATTATTTTTATAGTCAAACCATACTAAGGTTACTACACCAATTAAAATAGCTAATGTGAATAAATAAATCAACATTGTGTGTCCTTTCAAATATTTAGTCTTTACTTTGTACAAAAACTATGATATAATGTACATAAAGTATAACACAATTATACAGTGTTTGCAAGTAATTTTATTAGAAAATGTTGGAGAATTATGAATTCTAATTCAATTGTTGTGAAAAATCAATTCACAAATCAAAATTATAGTAAATATGGTTCAACACCTGCCAATTTCGTAACATCTTATACAGCTCGTGATGATGCAACACTTACAGTTTATCCAGTTGTAGATAATAATCATTTAGGTCTTATTCTTCCATTTGATTCATCATCTAAATTGGCTAAATCCATTGAAACATTGGAAAAGAATGTTGAACGTTTGAATCCTATCTGGGATACATCATGGTCTAAAACATCTTCTTTAGAGGGTCGAGCATTTGATTCAAAATCATTAAGTATTTCATCAGAAAGACTTGTTGAAAAAGCTGCACGAGTACAAGAAGCTTTTGATAATGGTCATACTGTTCACAAAATGGTTGTATCATTTGATACAGATTATCTTATTGAACAAGGTATTATTGATAAAGATAAGTTTCGTATTAGTCACTCATTAAAACCTGTTGTTGATGAAATGAGATTGAGAAGTGCTGTTGCTCAAGCTTGTCAAAAACTCTCAGATGATGTTGGGTATGTAGATCCAGAATACATTGGTAGTATTCAGTTAGACCGTGACCATGCTCACGCGCATATTGTTGCCTGTGAGACGAGTCCTAATACAGATGCAAAACTTTGGTATGATGGTAAAGAATTTGGAACATTTTCTCAATATCAAATGGATCAGTTTAAATCTACAATTGATCTTCAATTAACATTGAGTAAAGATTTACAATTTTTACCAAGTGACCAACATTTAACTTTTGAGGAAGCTTTTAAAGAATATGAGTCTGTCTATGCTCAAATGAATTTACGTAAAAATTTAATGTTAGCTTCTATTTCAACACCTGATCCTGAACTAGAGCAAGATTTAGAACGTGTACAGTTTGAAGCTTTGAACAATGCTAGTCAGGATATCAGTAATCGCAAAGGTTTAGACCAACATACTGTTCGGCAAAATATTGAGAAAAGTATTGAGGTTTCTGATAAAGTTGATACAGAAATTTCACCATTACTTGCTTTACAACTATTTGATATTAATAGTCTTAAAGGTAAATCTCATAAAAAGTCAGCTCAATTCGTTTCAAAAGTTAAAGAATCTCAAAAGAAAAATACAGAACAATCTAAAAAATTTGATCAATCTTATAGTGCCTATCAATTTTTCAAAAGTTTGTACGCAGGTTTAGATACTGGTGATCAGTTAAAATTATCAAATGATTTACTACCGTATTATTCATTAGAATTACAAAAATCAGCTTATGAATTGGATGCTAATCAATTGATTATGTTTGTGCCAGTAAATGACCCCTCAAAAGAAGATGTTGAGAAATTAAACCAACTGAAAGATCGTTTTGAACATTCTACTAGTAAATTGGAACATGCTGTTCTTAAAGAAGAATTGTTGACGGATTCTGTTGAATGGTTTAAACGTGGTCATTTAACTGCATTTGACTTATCTAACATTATTACATCATCTGAATCTAGTACCCCAATAATTGTGGACAATCTACCATCATTGAAGCCATCTGGTACATTTTCTGAGGACTATGTGGAAGAATTAGAAGATTTGGAAGATAGTTTTGATCAAGCTTACATCAATTATGTAACTGTTCGTGCTCAACAAGCCTTTGATGAATTTAAAGAAAAAGTTGACCAACATACTATTGTTTTAACACCAAATGAAAAAGTTCGATTTGACGAATTACTTATTAAACTGAAAGAACCTGAGTCACCTATTGAAGAATCTAATCTAGATGATTCAGAATCAATGACTAAAAATAAGGTTGAACGTCTAATTCCTGACCGATTTGTTGGTGTATCGTATGAAAATACTGATGATTTGATAGAACATAGTCTGAATATGGCTTAAATTGCTAAAAACAAGCCCGTTTTAGGGCTTGTTTTTGTATTTAGATGTAAATCCCTTACCAATTACCACGAGTGTTATTACGACCATTCTGATACGTGTCATAATGGTCTATCAGATCTTTTTCAATCATATCTAATTCTGATGTGGTGGCATCTGGTATAGGATAGATAAATATTTTAACAATATCACTTCCATAAGTTGCATATAAATGCTGCATTAATCGTCTACCTAAATCAATAGATTGACCAATATACATCGTTTGATCACTAAATACTAATCGATAACAACCTGGACTATGATAGGTGTGGTGAGTAAAGGTCTTTAAATCTAATTCTTTTTCTAACACCTTAATGATTATATCAATTGTTGTGTGATGAACACTCATAGTGGGTGTTGTGGAACATTTTAAAATTTTGAAACATAGTTCTGACGTTAAATTTACAATATCAGATTGAATGACTATTTTCAAAGTTGGTATTTTTAATTCATATTCATCTTCTGATAAATATGTAATTGATATTAAAAGGTCACTGTTTTCAAAAGTAATGTTTAATTTTAAATCTAATAAAGATTGTTTTATTTTATTTATTTTAAACTTAGATTGATTCAAATTTTGTATGCAAATTAATTCATTTATAACATAAGACCAATCTTTTAAAATAATATCACTATTCATATAAATAATCCTCATTTCTATGAATAAGAAAAGACCTTATTTTAATAAGGTCTTTTAAATTAATTATTTCGCTTTTGTTCTTGACGATCCAACTCAGAGATACCTGCTCGAATTGTTTCATCAAGGATATCTTTTGTTGTATCAGAGCGTAATAATCGGAATACGTCTCGTACATCCATAGGGTAATCATCTTTGAATAACCCTGCTCGGTTTTGTAATAACCAAGCTGATGTTACCAAATTGGCATTTTGTAACACCATTAAATCATCAAGTGACTCTTTCAAGTCTGATAATTCTTTTTTGGATATACCAGATTGTTTTGTAGTTGTTCCAGTAACCATATTACCTGATTTAGCATGTAGTAAATCAAAGTATTCATACCGAGTTGTTTTAGATAGTTGTTGAACTAATTCTTGTTTCAACTGCGGTTCAAGTAGGTTAATTAGTGCATAAGTTACAACTGCTGAATTGGTCATTTTGTATTTATAACCTGTTTCAGCTTGAAGTTGTTCCTTAATAGTTTCTAATAGTGTTGCGTTAATTTCAACCCTATTGACACTATCACCATCTGAAATGATGTTTGATAGTGCCATAGCGCGTGTAAGATAATCTAGATTTTCCATCTGATCACCTACCTTTAATTCAGATTTTCTGATGCAACTGTTTCACCATTACGAGTCAATGTTACTGTGTAACCCTCACCGTTTTTAGTGATTTTCACATCGTCATATCCGTCTTTAGCAACAACTTTCAAATAATCATCAAGATTTTTGATGGTACCATTATTCAATGAATTTTCAAATGTTTTTTCATTCTTGTATTCAATAACAACAGCATTACCAGATTTCAATGATTCTTTTTCAACAAGAACAATTTTATTCAAGTCACTCTTGGCTGCAACAGATGTATTGGCTTTAGAATTATTCATCTTAGAGAAATAACTATTTCCAATTACATAAGCTAACCCAAATATACCAGTTAGTGCGATAACAATTGCACTAAAGATTGCAACTTTTTTCCAATTAACTTTACTAGCTTTTTTAGAGCGAGATTTAGTTTTGGATGGTTTTTTCTTAGTGGCTTTTGGTTTGTCTTCAGTTACCTGTGTCAATTCTTCTTGAATTGGTTCAGGTGTAACTTCTTCTAAATCTTCTGAGATATCAAGTGGATCAACACTTGGTGTCATTGGTTCAGAAATTTCAAGAGGTTGTTCGACTGGTTGTTCTACAATTGGTTGAATAGGTTCAACAGGTTGTGGTGTTGGGGTTACAGTTGGTTCAACTGGAATTGATTGTACTTGTTTAACAGGTTCTTGAGACATTGCTTCAAGTTTACGTTGCAATTCTTCATTAGAACGTTGCATACTTTGAATCAATTCAAGTAACTTGTCCTCACGTGTTTCATTTGAACGACGAGTTTCTTCCAATTGATGTTTGATTTCATCAAGTTGTGTATCGTACTTAGACTCTACCGTAGATGGTTGAACAGGTTGCTCAGATTGTGGTGTGAACTTGAATTGGTTCAGAGCTGCATTTGGTTGGTAACCTTGTGGTCTGTAACGATTTTCAAGTTCTTGTTCACGAATGAGACGGAACAATTCACGTTTTGCGTCATTTACTCGTGTTTCAAGATAACGATCAAATTCTTTCAATTCTGTTGGAATTGTGTCTAAACGTTGATCAATCTTAGTATTAATATCGTCTAAATGATCCAGTTGATACTTACGCATTACTTGTTCAAGTTCTTTTTCAAGTTCTTGTTCACGAGTGTTACGGATATCAATTGGTAAGTTCTTAATCAAACGATCACGAGCAGGAAGATGAACTTTTTCATATTCTTGAATAGCTTTTCTAACAGCTTCTTCAATATGGGTGTCAAGATCTGATTCATAAACTTGAATAACTGCTTCAATTGACTTGTCAATTTCATTCTTAATATCTTGTTCATTGAGATACTTATCTTCAAGTTTTGCAATCATGTCTTTGTGAACTTTACGGAACTGCATTTTATCAGTTACGAGTTCTAATTCATCTTCTACAGAATGCATGATTCGAGCTTTAATCGAATGTTTACGACTATCTGTCTCAGATTCAAATGATTCATTATAAATCATTTTTTGAATGGTGATGGTTGAGCCTTTATCCTCATCATTTGAAATCTTGAAGTGAGGTGGGTTCATACCCTCAAGTGCTGAATCAATTCGTTTACTGATCTTGTAAAGAATGTCTTTCTTGAATTTTGAACTTTCAGTTTCTTCTTCAATAGGTTCTTCTACAAATTCTTCACGAATGTTATCAGCTGCTAATTCAGCATCAATGTCAATTTCATTTGAATCAGATTGACTATTATAATCATTGTATTGATTGAATTCTGACTCAATATCAATATCTGAACCATTTTCAAAATTATCATTCAGTGGTTCAGTTTGACCAAAGTTAAATTCATCTTGATTTTGATTAAAATCATTGTTAGCAAAATCTAATGACGAATCAAAATGATTTGGTTCATTTTCTAAATAATTTGTTTCACCTAGATTAAGGTCATTATCTAAATTAAGGTTATTCAAATTGGAATCATTTGAGTCATTCAGGTAATTTGTCTGACCTAATTCAAGATTATTATCTAAATTAATATCATTAGAATCTTCCAGATAATTTGTTTGTCCTAATTCTAAATCAGAATCTAGGTCAAGTGGAGTATCAAGTGATAGGTCTTCAAATGGACTATGTAAATCATCTGATTCCAACCCAGAATTTAGGTCTGTTGGAATAGGTGATTCTAAATTACCATCTTCAAATGAATCTGTAAACAATGCTTGGTCATCATTTAATGGTGATGAAGATGTGTCTAGGTCTTCACTCATTGCTAACGGATCAAATTCAGAACTAACATCTGATAATTCATTATCCAAACTTAAATCATCTTCCCCATCTAGTGTGAGAATTGGACCATTATTTGAATCATCATTATCATTTAAATCTTCGTCCATATCTGGAATATCATCTACGACATATTCATCACTCTTACCCATTCGTTTTGTGATAAATTCCTTGAACTGCTCCAATGTAACGGTAACAGGTTCGTCATTATCGTCATGAACGATTGCATTGATTTCCTCATTCTCAATGTAGTCATCAATGTTCGTGTCATTCAAATCCGATGGGATAGTAAGAATCAAGAATGATGTTGGGTTTGATTGTTCAAAACCTGCTAGTGTTTTCAGTGTTACATTTGTTGGTAACATTGAAATGATTAACTCTTTACGATATTTTTTGTTCAAATCTTCCATAAAGGTTGCATTAGTAATGGAACCATCTTCTTTTAAGGAACGATTGGATAAGTCAAATCGTTTTTTGAATCGAGCTAATTGATCCATATTAACAATATCACTATTATCTAACAATTGATTGTTAAGTCCTAATAGGTATGTTACTTTTTCATCACTGATGACATATTTCTCATCTTGGTCTTTAATTTCATTTTCCAAGATGTCCATAAATGAGTCTTCAGCAACAGAATTGAGTTTTAAGGACTCAATGTGCTTTTTGACCTTTTTTGATGATTTTGATTCTTTTTTTACTTTAGAATCTGTTTCATCAGTTTGGCTTTTTTTTCTATTAAATAAACCCATTGGCTGTTTGTTTACCTTTCGTTTTAAAATTAAGTTATAATGTATTATAACATGTCGCTGTACAAAATGCAAGCCTTTTTGTACAAAAATATTTAATTTTTAAAAATTATTGATAAATGTTGGAAAAACGTGGAAAAATTAGGAATAAGTTGCTTAATTTTTTACAATGTGCTATGAATTTAGAGTAATTGAAAATATTACTTTTGTTAAAAAAAGCGTGATCCACGCATAAAAAAAATAATGCAACCAAAGTTGCATTATTTTTAATCGTGAATACTATAGTTACGAGAACGGTTGTCAATTGTGTTAATGAAGTCTTCACGTCTCTTATTGATATCATTGTAAGCTGCTGTCAACTTAGATGTATCTGATAAGTAATGTGGTGAGAATCCTAAATTGATCAATTCTTTTCGTTTCTCTTGATAATCCATACGAGCTTGTTTAGCGATTTCAGGATTAGAACTATACGTCTTACCTGCTAAATCTTTAGCATCTTTTAGTGCTGCATAGATTAAACCATTGTTAGGTTTTTGTCCATTAACAGCATTTACATATTTACCAGATGCTTCCATGTTGTCATAGGCTTCCAAACTCTTTTGTGCGATGTAAGAACGTTTAGCCTGATTGTAATGGTCACGAGCTTGACCATTTTCAGGTGTACCTTTAAGTAAGATTTGTTCTTGTTCACTAGAATTTGTATTCACTAAGTGATCTCTATGATTAATGGTTGCATCACGATTAGTTTTATATTGACCACGGATTGATGATGCTAAACGCATTCCAGACAAACCTGCAACATTTTGCAAACTTTGTTCCATTCGTTCAGCACGATTTGTTTGTAAATCAGTGATTGTATTGCGAGAGTCTTGTAGACTTGCACGAATGGCTTGTTGTTGAGTTTGTGCATTACTTAGATTAGATTTAGCTTGAACAACAGCTTGTTGAGCTTTACCTAAATTACTATTGACAGTTTGTTTCTGAGCAACTAGTTGGTCATGTCTAGCTTGCATTTGTTGAACTCTTGATTGAGTCTCAGCAGTTGATTGTTTTTGATCAGCTGCTTTAGCTGCTTGCAATTGTGATGTGGTGGTTTCAATTTGTTGTTCAATTTGAGTCAATTGTTTTTCTTGTTGATTCACCATACGTTCAGCTTTAACAACTTGTGTCTGAGCATTAGATGTTGCAGCTTGAGCCTTTTGGAAATTAGCTGATTGTTCAGCAACATTTTTAGATGCTTGAGCAATACTTTCACTAATACTGTGAGCAGCTTGAGTTTGAGAAACAATTTGCAATGATTGTTCTACATCTTCAGCAGTGTAAGTACCTGCTTGGACACGATTATTAACTTGTTTCAATGCTCTTTCATTTGCAGTGGCATTTTGCAATTCAACTTGAGCATGTTTTACGTTTTGAACAGCTTCTGATTGCATTTGTTGTTGCTCATTTAGAGCAGCAGTTGCTTGTGTCAGTTGATCACGACGTTCTTCAAGTTGTTCACGAATGCTCTGAATTTGTTCATTTGATGCACCTTTTTTCAAGGCTTGTTGCATTTGATTTTCAACCATTTGGTGAGCATGTTGAGCATTACGTGCTTGTTGTTCAGCTTTAGCTACATTTTCTTTAGCTAAGTCTTGAGATTGTTTAGCACTTTCAAAATTTTCTTGAGCTAATTTGGTGTTGGCTGTTGCTTGGGCAGTTGCTTCTTGCATTTCTTTCATGTAAGTATCAACATTTTGTCCTGCTTTAATAGCTTCCATAGCATTTTCAGCTTCAACAACTGCAGCTTCTTCTTTATCAAACGATTGTTCAATTTCCTCATTTAATTTGGTAATTTCTTCAATTCGTTTATTAATATCTTTCTGAATAGTATCACGAAGATTTTCTTCAGATAAAGCATTCGCTGCATCTTCAATGGCAGTATTTGTACGAGCATCTTCAGCAGCAGTTAGTTCTTCAATTGATTCTGCACCAACTGAATCAAATTCTGCTGTTTTTTGAGCATGTTTGTTAGCTAAGTTATAAGCTGCATTTTTAGCAAAGGCTTCACGGTCTTCAAACTCTTTACGAGATTGAGCTTTTGTTTTACCTTTCATACTATCCGCAATTTCCTTAGCATGACGAGCTGCATCTTTAATTGCTCCACCTGCATCACTGTTGAGAACATTATCAGCAATGTCACCACCTGCTTTTTTGAGACGGTCGGCTAGTGAACCACGTTCATCAGCACCATCTACAAGTGGTTTAGAACTCATGTCACCCTCACGGTTGACACCATCTTTACCATTTTGACCATCTAAACCAGAACCACCATTTTGTCCATTACCAAAGTTTGGATCTTTGAACATGTTGTTGGCACCTGGATTATTTTTATCAAAATGTTGTTTTGGAGCAATCATACCAGTTCTATTATTCAGCATATCAAAGAATTTATTTAAAATTTCAGTGATACCTGCTAAAATTTTAGTACCGGCATGGATCAAAATCCAAAGAACAAGTAATAATAGACCTGCTTCAATGATTTTAAGGAAACCATCTTTCCATTCATTTGCAACTGCAAATGGTAATGATGTTCCCATTGGTAATTTAGTCATAGCTGATGTTGTCAAATTGATAATACCAAGGAACCATGTATCAAGTGCTGCTGTAATAGATGTTATAAAATCTACTACAATATCAATCAAGGCAAGTGAAACAATAATACGAATAATCATATTTAATACTGCCATGATTAACTTAACAATACCTTTGAAAGCACCTGTTGGGAATAATGATACTGCAACGAGAACATCTTTGTATCCTGTAATCATTGCATAATATACAAACAGAACTAGTGCAATAATTACAAGTGCAATAACTAAAGCTTTAATAGTAATATACAAATATTGACCAATTGCATAGAATCCACGTGCAACCATATTTACATTGTAATGATAGGTTACATATGAGTCACCTGAGAAGAAGTCAGATTTAGAATAAATAATACCAGTATCATCAGGACGTGTATTTAGATAATTGAATAGTCCAATATCACTTAAAGCACGTTTACCATTAGATGAAAATGTACCAGTATTTTTACCAGTCAAAGTTAGATTGTAATTACTTGCAAATTCAACTTTATGATCTTTCACATAAGCAATTGGATCTTTCTTAACAGAGTCATCAGTTGAATGCTCTTTTCTAATTCGAGCTTTTAATACACCCTCATAATCTGAGCCAGTGTATCCATCAGCAGATCCCCAATCTGACCATAAATATTCAATGGCTTGTGTTGAGTATGTCAATGCATTGTCAGTATCATTTTTACCCTCAGATAAAGCATTTGCAATGTTTTCAGCTCGACCAAGACCTGATTCTACATTGATTGCAAAGACTGTATCTTCACTAACACGACTAGCATTACCATATTTGTCAATGGTGATGTCATTAACAGTTTTAGGTATAGCTAATTGTTTGTTACGAGCCCAACCATTAAACCAAATCCAGTTAGAGTAAACATCTTTTGCCATTTTAGCAGCTAGATTTGTAGATGGAGCAGTTGTAGCTAGTTTTTCGGAAATTTGACTTGCAGCACCTAATATAATCACTGGCACAACAGTCATATACAATAGTCGTTTTGTGAAATTCCAAATACTATTAGCTACACCTCTAGCAGCAGATTGACTACGATGTCTACCTGCCATTGCTAACAATAGACCACCAACTAATACAATAATCCAAATCAATGTTGAAATTGATTGCATATATTTAATAATGGTTGCTAGATAATTAATAAATGGTGCAAATGGTCCTGTTGAACCCTCAATACTACCTGATAAAATACCTTTATCAGATTGATTCAATGTATTACCATTTGCTAATGAAACGGCATAGTATAAAATTTTAATTGGATTAAGTGCTGCAACAGCTTTACCAATTGTTTGGATGATGACACCAACTATACCTAAGATGATTAATACTAACATTAATGGGATAGCTGCAACCCTACGAGCAATCATGGTTAGGTCAATCATACCACCATCACCTGCTCTAGTTTTATCCAAACCACTATTGTGGAGTGCTTGCATAAAACGAGCTGAACCCTCAAGTGTAGCACTATCAGTGTTGATTAATTGGTTACCAAGGTCTTTATATGAAGCAGCTTCATAACCTTTGGTACGAGAGGTTAGGATTTTACTATCACCTGGTGCTAGGAAGTTCCAACCGTCTCCAACGGATTTAGTTTGTTGATATTCTTCACCATCTTTAGAAACTTCTCGAACAATGTCAAGCATGGAATCTGCTTTAACGGTTTCTGTTTTAAATAATGGTGAAAATCCAAATAAAAGTAAGGTAAGGGGAATCAGAAACAATAGTTTTACTTTTAAATTTTTAAACATATTATCTCCTAAAGATTTGTTGGGTTTGCGTCAAAACATACGTTTTCAGAATTACGACGAAGATAGTATCTGTAATCTAATTGTTCACTGATACTTGATTTAATAGTGTCTGTCATATTTTTCTGAGCACTAAGAGCATTATCATATCGTTCAATATCATCAGGTGTCATAAAACCAGTTAAGGTATAGTCAGCAGATGACATCTTATTGAATGCAATATTATCTAACATGATTTCAGGTGATTTGTAAACATATACAAATCTTACACCACGTTCACGTGCACGTCTGATTTCATATTCAATATATGCTTGTGTTAAAGATGTAATACGGTCAGCACCATAAATAATGACTACATCACTCTCTTTAGCTTGGTTCATGATTGCTGAGAAAGTGTTAATGATTTGAAGCAAGAGTGTGTTTCGGTTTGTACCATCGAGACTAGTAAAGTCAAGTAAACTATGGCGACTGTTACCAAGAGTGTCCATTTTTGGACTAGTAATACAATTGAAAATTGATTTAGTTTTCATTTCTGAAATCAAACTTTTAATTTCATTAATAGCATTTGCTTTTTGTACATCATAGTTTTCAGCGGACATATATTTACGTCTTTGAGTTTCTAATGCTGATTCCATATGATCTAATGTTGGTAATTGTTCATGAGGAATACCTAAGTTACGCATTCCAATTTTTGAACGACTTGCATTTTTTGACCACATTTTATAATTAACATATAAGTCTTCTAAGAATGATGTCAATTCTGTTAATACAGTTCTGTTCAATTCTTCATCAGCAATATTTTGACCTTTTTCACGAAGTGTTTGGCGAGCTAACTGACGTAACATAACTTTCCATTTTTCAATATTGGAATCATAAGCATTTTGTTCATCTTTGTTTTTACGACCAAACATTTCCATTGGATTAATTAATCCCTCATTCATATCCAAACTAGATGTTACAGAACGTAAATTTGGTGATAAATTGAAGCCATTTAAACTCAATGTGAACACACGAGATTGTTTTCTAACTAATTGTGTAATTAATTGATTTACCCACATATCTGTACCATATGTGTTTACAAACATTGGATCATACTTACCAGTTAGATACTCTTTACGTCGTCCAAATTTATTACTTGCACCAATAACAGCATAATTATTAAATTTGGTCATATCCCAAACAACAGCGTTGTTATTAATTTCCCCAACTTGGTCACCTACATAAACACCTTGTTCATCATCAATACCTCTAGATACGATATTATAGAAACCTGCAAGTTGTGTTGAGGTCATCATAATTCGTTTTCCAGGAGTTTCTTCTGGTGATGCTAAAAGGTTAGCAAATGTTTTATCAATATAACCATTAGATGATGTAACTTTAATACCAGGAATTTTTTGATTTAATTCACGAGTGATATTGTCAATAAAACTGTTTAATGTGTCTAAATCTTTTGCAGTGATTTGATATTTTAAAGCTACGTCAACATACGATGCGTTATCACGAGTTAATTCAAGAGCGATTTGATCTAAGTCATCATCTAAAGCTTTTGAACGGAACATTGTTTTCCGTTTTTTAGAACCCTCAGCATTATTAGTATTACTGTCAGCAGCGTCTTGTTTCTTTTCAACCCATTTAGATGGTTTTGTTTCAAATGTTGAAATAAAAGCTGCATTAATTTCATCAGGATTGTCAATCAAAGACCGAAGAATTGTAGTGATGAAATGCACACCCCACATTGAAATTAAATCATTTGTTTTACCAAAGTCATCATATATAGTAAGAATTGTCATAACTGAACCATCATTACATTCAACATAATCTTCTTTTAACTTATATTGACGTGATGGTGTGATTTGAGCTAAGAAAGTTTTTTCACCAATTACTTGATCTTCATAGGCTTTCAAATCAATGAATTTATCTTTTTTATTTTTGTCTGCCATTATGAATTAGTTTCTACCTTTCTGTCAGTTGTTGTAGATAAGTTCATACCTTGATAAAGAACTTTGAAAATTTCAATTTGTTCTTCAGCAGTTGGTGGTTTAAATCTATCTATTACATTAGATGTACTTGCAAATTGTTGAACAATTTTTTGAGCACTTTCTAAAAGGTCTGTATCAGCTGCACGAATTACCATATATTGGTGCAATGTTTTGTATCGACCCTCTACATGATTTTTTAAAGTATCAATATCTTTATCAATCATTTCAACTAATTTTCTATCTACTTCAGTTACTTTTAATTCAAATAGATATTCAATTTGTGCTTGTGTGTTTTGACCACTTACTGTTGTAATAATACTGTGAGCAACTTCATTTTCTAAGTTACGAAGTAAGTTTGCAAATTGGTTAATTGTTCTTTCACGGTCATCATCAAAAATGTTTCTAGATGCTTCACCTGTAATATGATACATTCTACCAACGTCACCATTAATAAAATGTAGTAGACCGTTTTCCCAATCAGGTTCAACCATACCTGTAAACATTGCTACTCTATCATATTCACCAAAGACAGCTGTTGAAATTCTGTCAGCTTTGTGACGTTTTTTAGAAATATAATTGAACATGGCAGGTATCATATTGAAACCGTATAACCCTGGGATTGGTAATTCTCTTAACATGAGATAGATTAGGAAGTAAAACCCAATGGTAAAAAGAATTGTACCAAATTTAGAACCATTCTGTAAAAATAAAGGTCTATTTACAATATACCATAATAAAACAGTGGCACCCCCAAACACAAGCATTGATCGGATTGAAATTTCCTTATCAATACCAAATCCATTTTTAGATTTCAATTCAGTCTTGGAATCAAAAAGGGATACTTCAAGTGTAAATGGAATTTTGTATTTCACATTTTAACCCACTTTCTATAAAATTTTAAGATATGGTTATATTTTATCAAAAAGTGGATGTTTTTGCAACAGTGTATATCCAAAAAACCTAATATTTTGAAAATTAATTTCAATTTTGTATGAATATACATTAATTTTGTATAAATATGGGCGTGAGTCCATTTTGTGCAAAACGTGCAAAATATTAACACATGTGTTTAACAATTGTGTATCAAGGCTTAGCGGTATTACTATATTAAATTTTGTACATTTTGTGTAATATATTGTGCACTTTTATGGAACAGTCCTTGAGCCCTTATATAACAAGGTGTTAGGTGAGGTCGAAAATGGCATTGTGCATTTCGTACAATATATTATCATCAATCTAAAACGTTGTTATACCAAGGTTTATTCAACCTTTATACTATTTTTGTACAAATGTACACCTTATTATAAAACCTTATAACGCGCGTGCGCGTATGTGAGTTTTTCATTTTTGACTGTACAAATGCACAAAACGTGTTAAACCCTTATGTACCAAGGGTTACAGCTGTACACATAAATATTCAAGTTTTTGATTAAAAAGTGAGCCAAACCCTTGGCGTTCTAAGGCTGAACCACTGTACAAAAACCAAATGCACGTTTTTGCACAAAATGCTGTTTTGTTGCAAAATATATCGATAAACGATATGAAATGTCACATTTTTAATCGTTTTGACATATTATAAAATCCGAACAATGGCTAAAAGTTTCCAAAATGGAAATTTTTAGATTCGTATTATAGTAAAAGTTTCCAAAATGGAAACTGATTTTCGAAAAAGTTTCCAAAATGGAAATTAATTATGTAAACTTTTGATCAGCTATTCCCAAAAAGTTTCCAAAATGGAAACTTTTTATCATTAAAAATTTTACATAATTTATAATGTTCGCATAAGTCGAACTATATATCAAGCTTTTATTATTTATGTACGTCATTGAGAGCTTGTAAAATATTTACATTTTATTGCGAAAATTAAATATACAGTGTTGCATAAATTTTAGATACAGTGTATAATATGTATATCAATTTTTATTTTTAGAAAGTGATGGTTACATGAATAGAATTGTTAAAATGTTACCTTGGTTGGTGCCAGTATTCATGACATGTGGTATTGGTTATCTACTTTATCAAAATTATCAAATTCAGTCATCTATAGAATCGTATCAAGAATCTATTACAAAAATTGATAAAACAAAAAAAGAAGTGGATAAGAAAGTTAAAGAAACTTCTAATAATGTTTTAGATAATAGTACAAAGATGCTGAATGATTTGCAAACATTTGCTCAAATACAAACTGATAGTTTAAATCATTTAAATGATCCTTTGATTCAAGCTGAACTTAAATCAAAGTTACAGCCATTGGTTGATGGTCAATTAGATAAAGTTCCTGTTGTGAATATTGTTAAAATTAGTGACCAATATCATGTTGAGTATGGTTATCAAACTTCTTATACAGCTTTTGATACATATATTAATGTTTCTTTCACATACTATCATGGTGATACACGTTTATATACAGTATTTGCAGTATATGGTTTAAATAGTCATAAGTTTTCAAGTTTCACACCATATGATACAGCAGATACATATCAATTTGGTAATAATGGTGTATTTGATGAGGTGAGGTCATGAAAAAAACAATAATGATTGTTTCATATTTCTTACTTATCTTTGTTTTAGGTGGTTCATTTTTAATATTACAACAGTATGTTGATAAAATGTCTTTAAAACAGGACGATATTATTAAAGAATATGAAACACAAAAAAAGGCTGAATTAGATAAAGAGAAAACTGTCAAATCTGAGCCATTTTATATAACAAATGGTGAAAATAAACAAGATGATATTTATAATCAATTAGTTTCATATCTAAGGTCTATATTTCAATATAAATCAGGATCTGATTTTAAAAATAGAGTTTATGCAGCAATGGAACTAACTGATGGTGGTTATATCATGGATTACTTTGGTGATGTTGAGTCAACAGCTCAAACTATTGATGCTTTAGGTACTGAACGTACTTTAGATTCTATCACTGTTACCAAAGTTTCTGAATCACATTATTCAGCGTTGGTTAAAGTAACAACATCAACAAAAGTTGATCGTGAGAATAAAAAGTTAAAAGTTAAACCTGATTACTATGTGTTAGATATTTCTACAACACAAAAGGGTTTCACTATTTCAAAAATTGAACAAAATGTAAATTATTAAATTGAAAGGGTTTATGGTCTATCTATGGCTAGTAACGTTATTTATGTCGAAATTCATAAAGTTTTAGTAGACAATATTGATAAATATTTGGCTGAGAATCCACACATTGAAATGTGTCGGTCAGCATTTCTGAAGTTTTTGTTAACATTTGATTATCCTCTTGGATATCAGTTATCTATGAATTTCAATGAACAAGTTGAGCAACTATATTTAAGTGTTTTGAAAACAGGAACTGTTAAAAATGTTGCTTTACGTGTGAAAGGTGATTCAATACCAAAATCATCTTTACAATCTATACATAAAGTTTGTCATAACATTTGTGTACTAGGTTTATATAAATATTTTAAATAAAGAAAGGTAGTACATTGAAATTTACTAAAATAAAATGTATTGGTTTGTGTTGTTTAAGTGGGGTATTACTGACTAGTTATTTACCAAAAACAATTGTATCAGCGGATGCGATTGGTGGAAAATTAACTGTTGGTACATCAACTTTAACAGCAAATACTAAAAACAATACTGTGGCTGAATCATTGACAAGTTCTGATCAAGGTGATTCAAAGGTTCTATATGTTCAAAATCAAGATAATGAGTTAGCTGTTATTCGATTAACAGATAAGGATGATGTTGAAGCAACTGTTAAAAATGTTAAAGTTGCTTATCAAACAAAACTTGATGAAGAAGCTCGTATCAAAAAACAAGCTGAAGATGAAGCAAAACGTGTTCAAGAAGAAGAAGCTGAGAAGAAAAGATTGGTTGATGAAGAAGCTAAAGCTAAATTGGAAGCTGAACGAAAAGAACAACTGCGACAAGAACAGGCTAGATCTGTAGAAACACAATCTGTTAATCAAAGTTCAATTGTTCAACAACCAGTTTTAACAAATCCTGTTTCATCTGGATCAAGTTCTATTGTTAGTTCATCAAGTTTAACACATCATTTGAGTTCTGGTAATGCTTATCCAGTAGGTCAATGTACTTGGGGCGTTAAAGAGTTAGCACCATGGGTAGGTACATTCTGGGGTAACGCTGCTTCTTGGACATATAGTGCTGCTGCAGAGGGCTTTAGTACTGGTACAACACCAACAGTTGGAGCGATTGCTGTTTGGTCAGGTGGACATGTGGCTTATGTAACTGCAGTTGAAAGTGAATCAAATATTCAAGTTATGGAATCTAATTATGCAGGTATTCAAGGTATTGGAAACTATCGTGGTTGGTTCAATCCAATTGGAGCTCAAGGTTCCGTTACTTATATTTATCCACCATCTGGTTTATAAAATTAAGGCTATGATTCAAAATCATAGCTTTTTTATTTGATGTCATCATTCTGTAATAGACATATTTTAAACAGTGTGTTAAACTAGGAACATCTTTGAAAAATGAAAGGATTTCTATTTTGAAAATCACTAAAAAATCACTTATTATTTTGGCAACAACTTTAACATTAAGTGGTGCTATTTTAAATTCTCAAACTGTTTATGCAGATGGCTTTACTGTTGGAACGTCACGTTCATCATTTGATGATGTTGTTAACAGAGAAGATGGTGTGACCACTCGTAAAGTTATTGTAACACTCTCTAAAGATGAAAAAGATCGTCAAGCTAAAGAACTACTAGATAAGAAAAAAGCTGAGTCAGAAGCTCAAAAACAGGCTGAGAATGAACGTCAAGCTAAGTTAGATCAAGATGAAAAAAATAAACTTGAAGCTGAGCGATTGGCAAATTTAAATGCTACGACTGGTGTTCATACAGTTGAACCAACATTTAATTATAATGTTTCTGGTACCTATCCTGAATTACAATGTACTTGGGGTGTTCAAGTCATGGCACCATGGATTGGTGATTATTGGGGTAATGCTGCACAATGGGCTGTGTCAGCTCAAGCTGCAGGATTTGAAGTTGGCAAAACACCAAAATTAAATTCTATTGTTACATGGAATGATGGTGTGTATGGTCACGTTGCATTTGTTACAGGTGTTAATTTTGACACTGGTGAGATTCAAGTTCATGAAGCAAATTATTTAGGAACGGCTTATGAAGCTGACCCACGAGGTATTGGTAATTATCGTGGATGGTTTAACCCTAATGCAGCAGGTTTAGGTGAAGTTTCATATATTTATCCTAAATCTTAATACAAATGACAGTTATAAAACTGTCATTTTTCTTTTTAGATTTAATGGAAACTGCTGACTGAAACTTGCAATTTCACACACTGTGTGTTAGAATAGAATTAAGAATTTTTATCTATTAGAAATGGATTTATTTATGAATATTTTACTAGAAAAACTTTTGAAAAAACGAGATTGGACTGTTGAATCAATTCAAAAGTATAATTTATCTAACCATGATTTATTAAAAGATATTGATTTGTTTGTGAATGGTTTAGAGTACTTCAGATTGCAGCAAGATCGAATTGTAATTGTTCCTGACTTTGATATGGATGGTATTGCATCTGGAACATTAGGTTATGCAGGATTAAGTGAATTAGGTTTTAATGTTTCATTATATATTCCTGATGCATCCAGTGGATATGGATTTAAACAAAAAGATATTGATAAGATCATAGCTTTGTATCCTGATGTAAAAGTTATTCTAACATGTGATGTTGGAATGTCTGCTTATAGCGGTATAGAATATGCTAGAGAAAAAGGTTTATACGTTTTAGTAACAGATCATCACAAGCCAGTTGTTGAATATATTGATTCTGATAATGGTGGTGAAAAAATTGAACGTAGGAATCTAGCACATGTCATTATTAACCCAATGCGTAAAGATGAAACTTATAAATTGGGTGGCATTTGTGGCGCACATGTTTTGTGGCAATGTTTAGATGAATATACAAAACATTATCAACCACATAAGAAATATTTGATTGATCAATTACGATTGTTTGCAGGTATTGGTACTATTTCAGATACTATGCCATTACTTTATGAGAACAGACAATTGGTGAAAGATTCATTAGAAATTGCTAAAAATGTTTTTCATTATAAAGAGATTAAAGGTGAGTCTGAATATTATAATCGAGCTTTCAGTGGTTTTAGAAATATCTTAAATCATTTCAGGAACACTTCTAAAATCAAATCACCTGAAGATATTACGTCTATGTTCTATGGCTTCTATGTAGCACCAATGTTTAATTCTTTGAAACGTCTTGAGGGTGATATGCGTATTGCATTTGGTGTATTTTTTGATTCAGTTCTATCAGAAAAATATGTTCAAGACCTTGTGAAAGCTAATGAAAAACGTAAAGTATTAGTTAAAGAATATCTATCTAAAATCGAATCTGAAACAGAACAAGGTTTGCAAACTTATGGCCCATTAATTTATTCATCAGATGCGCCAGGTGGTATCTTAGGACTACTTGCTATGAACTTATGTACCAAATCTAAGTTACCAACGGTTGTATTAAATAGTCAAACATTACATGGTTCTGGTCGGAGTCCAAGTTGGTATTTATTTAACACTCGTGTTTCACAACAAGGATTTTTTGTTGCAGGGCATGAGGGTGCGTTTGGATGTGGTGTTGATGATTTACAAGAACTTGAGCGATTAAACATTTTCTTAAATTCTGATATACTTAATACCTATCGCTATTTGAAAGAATTGGAACAACGTGATGGAAAATTAGCACCAGATGAGGAATATTTTGATTTATATTTGTCAACATTTGATACAAATAGTGATTTGAATTTTGATTTAAATGTCTTATTTGAGTTTATGAATATGATTAAATATTTAGAACCATTTGGTAAAGATTGGGAAGAACCAAGTGTGAAAATATCTTTTAAACCATCAGATGGTGAATTTAGAATATTTGGTAAAGATAAGAACCATTTGAAAATAATTTTGAATAATGGATTTGAAATTTTACTCTGGTCAAAGGCTTCTGAGGAAATTAATCTTAGAGGTATGGATTCTATCACAATGGTTGGTAAATTATCTATAAATGAATTCAATGGGAATAGAAAAATTAATTTTATTGGTAATTTAGTTTAATTACTATTTCATATGATAACGCGTGATCCACGCGCAAAAAAACAAAAGAGAACTAATTTAGTTCTCTTTTAAATTACTTCTTCATTTAAAATTTCATTAAGTTTTGATACCATTGCTGAAATTTTAGCATTTGTTTTAGTAGACATTTTTACAAGAATTAGTCCAACAATTGTCAAGCTAAACAATACTACGTGGTAAATGTTAATATTGTTTTCCAAAGATACTGGTGTGAAAATTAGATTGTCCATATTTGCAAATTGAGCAAAAATCATTAGTGCAATTGTGAAAACAATGAATAGAATTTGAGCAGTAGTGATTGCATTTCGTTTCATAACAAGTGCTGCATTTTGAGATTTAAGTTTAATGATTTGTTCACGACGTTTTTCAATTTTTTCTTGCTTCAGTTGTTCAACTAAATGATTTTTAGTAACAGTATAAAATGTGTTAAAGTTAATGTTGTCCATAATAATAGTTTCCTTTTCGATAGTAATAGTTTAATAAAAATAAAATAAAAATTCAAGAATGGTGTTGAGAAAATGTGATAATTCTTAGCACACACTGTTGATATTTATTTCAAAATGGTGTATAATATGTTTATAAAATTTAGAAAGGTGTACTGATGTCAGATACAAAAAATAAAAAGTTATCTCGCGATGAACGCAAGAAACTTAAAGATCGTGAACGTCGAAAAGCGATACGAGCTAAAAATGAAAAACGTGCGAAACGACTTCAGGATTCTGCTGAAAGAAAAAATTCATCTACAAAAAAGCAGGGTCAAATGCTTAGCAAGTTAGATCGAGTTTCATCATTTTTTAGTGATTTTACAAAATCAAATTCGGCTGTTTCACACACAAAATTATTTAAATTTGGTATGCTTACAATGGTTGGAGTTACACTAATGACTTTAGGCTCACTTCAATCTTATACCAAATGGAAATATAATGTTAAGGTTCAAAATGAAACTGAAACTATCTTTAGTGATAAAATTTCATTTTCAAAATCTGATACTGGAATTACATTAGGTAAACCTGTTATGTCAGAAGATGGAACAACAACTTATATTCCAATGACATTTGAAAACATGACCAATTTACCAACCGATGCCGATTCATATGTAGTTTATTTGTTAGCAACTGATGGAAAATTATCTTACAAACCAGTTGGTCAATTTATTCTTTATTCAACTTCTGGTCGAGGTGTTCTTAAGATTACATCACCAACTGGAATTAAAAATGAAGTTGTTCAAGTGATGATCAAGAATACAAAAGAACTTGGAACCAATGATAGTTTGGATGAAGAAACTGTGAACAAAGCGAACGAAAGTAAGGATGCTATGGAACAGTTGAAATCAAAAACAGATATTGCAATATTCACAGTTAATCTAGCAGGTAAGTCTATTAAACGTGATGCAAAATTAAATGGTGATGTTGAAACTTCATATCTTTACAGACGATTTTTTGCCAACGAAGCCGTTAAAGAATTGCGAAAAGATGTTGAGAAAACACAAAAACAAATTGAACGTTTGTACACTAAATCCGATGAAATTCGTGAGATTTTAACTCGTGATGGTTATGCTGTTCCTGATACACCAAGTGTTGCTACGAAAGATGGATTCCCATCAATTGTCTATCCAATTAAATTTGATGGTGATCTTGATACAGGGTTTGTTAATGACTCAGATAGAGAAGCTGTTAATACAGCAATTGCTCAACAAGCTCAAGTTAAAAATGATGAAGCTGTTACTGTTGATGACTCAAGTATTTCGTCTGGTGAGGGTGTTACTTATCAAGAATTGGGTACACTACCACGCAATCTTAATAAGAATGATGGTACTAATTCTGGTGATTTAATTAATAAAACTAAGAACGAATCTAATGCAAAATCTGCTAGTGAATATTGGAATGAACTTGTTTCAGTTTGGCAGCAGATTGTAACATATAAGAAAACAATTTATCAAGATAAAGCTCTTGAACTTTATCAAATTCAACTAGATTATGAACGTCAAGTTGATAGCGTAACTGTTGGTTCAAGTAAGAATTTTAATGTTCTTGGTAAAGTTGAAGTTGAGAAATCTAAGTAATTTTGCTTAGGTTTCCAACTACTATTGTGAATTATGAAAGGTATAAAATAAAACTCATGGCTAAAACTTCTACAAAAATTTCAACAATTAAAACTCGTGTTGACGCTATCGCAAAACTAGATTTGGATAACATTTTGTTTGGTGCATTGAAAGGTCAACGGACTGAATTTGCAGATGATATTGATCACATTATTTCAACTTTAGAACTGGTGAAAAAGAAATTACAATCTGGTGAAAAAGATGCTATTGAATCACTTAAAGCTGATGCAGGTCAAAACGCTTGGACTGAATTGCTTGCTCGTTTTGGTGGTGATGTGAACAAAGCATTGGCTGCAATTCAAGGTTTGGATGCACCTCAAGTAAGTACATCAGAATCAACAAATGATGATGTTGAGGATGATTTTGAATCAGATTATTCATCAGATTCTGATGATGTTGATGGTTTCAAACGTGATCATGATATTCAATAATAACATCAAAATAGCCTAGTGTTTTATCAACACTAAGCTATTTTTTATAATTATTTTCCATGATAGATTTATAAGTTTTGACAGGTTCATTATGTTTTTTATATGGTTTAGGTGTGTGAGTTTTGTATTCCTCACCTTTTAATTTAGCCCCAATTTTATTATCAAAAAGTGTTAAGATTTTATCAGCTGCTTTTATTGGGTGTAGTAATGTTTTTAACCAAATTTTAGTAACATAGTTATAAATGAAACCAATACTTTTTAAAATATTTCGATTAGTTGATTCCAATATTTGAGCAGTTGTTTTCAACAGGATTGTTATAGTAAACAATTCTAATAGGTTGTTTCCAAATGCATTTAGTAGGATTATGACTGGTAGCCATGTTGAAAAAATAATGACTACTACTCGAATACTTTTTCTTTTAAAAAATGGTTTGAAGATTGCATAATGTACAAGACATAAAAAGATTGCTAGGAGAATAATAAATTTTAACATTGTTGTACAAAGTCCTTTCAGTTAGTAAAATGTTGTACAAATATATATCATTTATGTACGAAATGTGTATATTTGAAGTCACATGGTGGTGTTGTGAAATCGGTTATTGGATACTTAACCTAAACCATTGGTAAATAAGGCTTTACGAGGTGTGGTGTTGTGTCATAACCGTACAGGCTCTATTATGCTCTTACTCCCCAAATTGTTCCAATTTGGGCACGTTTCTCAAACGTGTGTCATTTCTCACCAACATGAGAACTAGCTAACATCAACATATCCAACGTGACCCACGTTGGCACACGGTGCTTCACCGTGCCACACGTTTATCAAACGTGGTGCAATCTGCGCCAGATGGAGCGTGTTTCCCAAGTATTGAACGTATTTGGGAGACGTGCCACAATGCCACAACGTGATACAATGTTCAACATTCCACAACGTTAGTAACACGAGTGGTGCGGTGCGTCAAATAGGATCAATTCGACACACGATGACCCAACTGTTTCAGGTTTTCCACGTTGTGCAATCTGCGCAACTTTGGCAATCTTTCCCAAACGATTGCCAGACGTTTATCAAACGTCAGGGGCATTCTGCCCAACACGCGCAACTGGCAAAACATGTGGCAATTTGCCACAACCTGACTCAACGTGATACAACGTGATTCAGTGTCTCCAACAATACACATTCGTGCAAGATTGAACAATTTCAAAATCTGAGTCAGGTTTTGCCAGATGAATCATTTTTACAAAATTGATTCAGCGCGTGAACCGATTTTTTCAAAATCGTTGCAGGTTGTTCCAACGTGCAAACCGTGGTAAACTGTTTCACAACTGCGTCAGATTGCGCGATATTCGCAGGCGCTCATACAGAATTGCGCAATCTGCGCGCGTGACGAAAAATGAATCAGTTTGTGTCAACTGATTCATTTCGGCACACCGTACTAACTTGTACTGACAGATACAATTCTTGATAATACTCAGTCACACTCTTGATACCATTCTTTATGGTTTCAAATTTGGCAAAGAGTGAGTCATTATTCTTTGAAATGTTGACACGAAAGACTTGTCCATTGTAGCAAATTTTCTCATCAAGAGTCAGGGGGTCTTCATTTTTAAAACGTCGAATCACATCTTCGATATCTGACAAAACGATTCGCTCAATGTTTTCATCTGGCTCATAAAAGAGCAAAGCTGTCAAATCATTTTTAAAATTTTTGAGATCCACTTCAACCAACTGATTCGCGTCAGAGCGATTACCAACTCTGACACGATTGGGTGCAGTTGAGACCCCATTTTGGATCTTGATATGATTCATGTAGTACATTTTCACTCACCTCACCTTATCCCATTTGGGAGAGAAAAGCGCGTAAGGAATTGACCACATAATTCTGCAACTTAATCGCGTTGGTCAATGGATTCGTGGTGGCCCAACGTTCATCAAATTTTTCAACCTCACACAAAAGCACGGCATCTTCTGGCATTGAATCAATTTCGCCAAACATGATTCCACATTCAGGAATATACCAGTAGGCACAATTCTTTTCAGATTCTTGAACGATACTCATCATGGTGTATGGAATGTCCAATTCGATATCATTGTTAATAAGGTCAATCGTAATTTCGATATCTTCTTTGTTTATTTTCATGTCATTTCTCCTTAATTTATTTCGACTTATGTTTCACTCAAAGATGTTGAGTGAATTCAATAAACCATTCTTTAAGAGACTGGTTAGGACATCAATCAGTTCATCTTTGGTCGCTCCATTTTCGAGCAGACGAACCAATTCTTTTCGGTCAATTATGACAATGATAGTTTGACCAACTTCTAAGTTTTCGAGACCATGAATAAAACTTGTTGAATTCGTTTCATGGTCAAAAACGACCATAGACTTTTCAGCTTTTGGATGCAGGAATTTATCAAGCACTTGAAAGACTGACACTTTGTCAGTCATATCAAGTAAATATAAGATTTGATCTTTCATTTTCAGATACCTCTCATTTTCTATTCATCATTTAGTCTAACGACCATAATGCAACTCGCCATCAGAGTCCTCGAACTCCAACCAGTGGTCAGACACAAATGGTGAATCGCGAAGTTCGCGACCAGTTGGAAGACAAGATTCTTCATTTCCATTTTCGGTAGTGAATGTTTGTGCAAAGATGCCATCTGTCTTGTAAAGATTAACAAGACATGGGTATTGGGTGATAACAGAACCCTCATCAAAGATTGGCAATTTTTCCACTTCTAGTCCATCTTCGGAAGTCTCTGGTTCATCGTAGACAACTTCATCAGCGAGGTCTTCTGTAATGAGACCGAGTGAGACTAGCGATTGGAATTTCGCCAAGCAATCTGCAAGCATTTGGAAATCTTTCGCAATAATGTTGTAGAAATTCAGGGTTCCATCATCGCTAAACATTGCAGCAGTGAAATCATCTTCTACAACGGTTGTGAATGCCAAAATTGGAATAGGTGTCAGCATTTCATCATCTTCAACCACTTCGAACTTGTCAGCTTCATAATACACTTCAAGAACGTTCCGTGATGTGAAGTAGTGGAATGATACGTCTCCGAGGAAACGTGAAACGAATTCTTCGAATTCGACAATTGCTTTTGATTTTGTAGTTTTAGTCATGGGGATTCTCCTTTCAATATTCCATTTTAATTTTCCAGAACAAATTCTTTGAAAGCAAACCAAAGGTTTGCAATCATGAGACAGATGGTCATCACCATCCAGAATGGTGCTGTGACCAAGATGCACAAAGCACCTAAGAAAATATTTGCAACGTTTACTTCTTGCATGTCGTTGTTATTATTCATAGTGGGTCTCCTTATTTTTATTTTTAACAGTTATCTAACGTGTATGGTCAGTGGGCCAGGGCTTAAAATATGAATCTCAATATTGTTACTACGAGACATACTTTGGTCAATGCATTGAATCAAATCTTCATTCGTCAATGGTTCCTTGAACAGTGATGGATTGGAATCCATCAATTCACCAATTCTATTGAAATAATCATCAATTGCATTTCGTAGATTTACATGTGGCATACTATTTCTCCTTATTTTTATTTTAACAGTTTAGAGTTCATCACACACCGATGAACTCTACTAAAAGTGCAGCAATAGTATCATAACCAAATGCGCCATATTCTTCGTATTCCACATCGATGTCATTCGCAATGACATTTTTATCTTCATCAACTGTTAATACGATTTTGATAGATGGTTCACTCAAATCTTTATCATTCAATCTGGTGATACGCAAATCTGCCACACCAATATCAGGTAATTCCGTTGGTCCAAAACTTGAAAAATGTATAATCTTATGACGACCAATTTCAACACGATAGGTTTCACCATCGATTTCAAATTCATCAACATGTTTCAAGCCTTTGTCAATACTATAGCTCATCATTTCTTTACGCTCATCATTATTATTAATGATGTCAACCATAAAGTTCATCACATTATTTTCTCGGTTGGAGCGGTTTTCGATTACATGTTTTAAACTTACAAGTGACATAACATTTCTCCTTATTTTCAATTTACTCAATATGGTTCGGACACCACATTACATTTTTCCATTACATTAATCGCTTGTGCCAAGCGGTTCACAAAGTCGTCCATGTTGACAAAGATGTGAGGGATTTGATGACGAATAGAAAATTCTTTCACATTATCTTCAATACCAATTAGGTAAGTAGGGTGTACCATCTGTATCTTAAAATTTTTAGATAAGGTGATACCTTTTGAACTGTGGCGAATATCGCCATCAACAAAATCAATGTCAATTGCAGTATCCTTGTTATAGAATCGCAATCGTCCATCACAATTCATATATTCGACTAGTTCCCACACATCTTGTGCATCAGGTTCCATGTCAAGACGATTTCTCAATTCGTCAATAATGGACAAGAATTTATCTTTCATTGTCATCACCTCTCATTTTTTCATTCATAAATCAGCGTCATCAATCTCAAACTCAATATGCGTGTGACTGAAGACAAATAACAACGTATCAACTACTAGCAAGAACAGCAAGTAGGTGCAAAACTTATCAAAGATGTTGATTTGGTTGTCCAACAAGTAGTAGTGACCAACTGCACCAATCAAAGCAACAAAAGCGGATGTTACAAGTGAACAAAACACTCGATAGGCAATGTAATTTAATTTTTTCATTTTGGGTTCTCCTTAATTTTACTCCAAGTGAAAACCAAACACTAGGCTTGGTTTTCAAGTTCACGCATGGTCCAAGACCATGCCTTAATCAACGTGTACCAAACTGGTGCAGCGAGTACACCTGGCCATCCGACAACCGTCATAAAATAGATGGTCATGATAACAAAAATTGTAAACTTGCCCATATTACTCTCCTCACAAAATTTTTTCTCAAACCGAGTTCAAGAACTTTTTGAAATTACATAAATGGTGTTGACTGAACGGTTTCCACTCTTTCCATGGAGTGAGTTAACCAAAAAGAAAACCCGTAAAAGAAAAAAAGGTGTGGCATGTTGCCACACCTGGATTGCTTTCAGCAATCAATAGGCACTGATTTCATCAGTGCAGAACTCTCATGTTACTGGAACACAAGATACTTGGATTTGAAATTTGGATTTGTACCCATGAGCAAATCTGGGAACAAATCTTCTTTGTCTTCATCTGATAACAACTCTTGGTCTTGGAACAGGTGCAAGACTTCACCAACAAAAGCAAGTTGTGTAGATGGGTCACGGTATGCCGATTCGAAATCTTTTGATACAACAAGAACATAGCCAAAAGTTTCATAATAACCATTAGGTAATTGACGACGTTTGGATGATAAGACACCGTTGAACATCATACCTTGGTAATAACGATGTGTCACATGTTGACCATTCAGAACTTCAGTTTTGACATCTTTAAACTTAACCATGTTACCCACCTCACAATCTACTCAAACCTCATGTTATAGTCCAAATAACAAGAATGCTTAAAACGGCATTCCCCTAAAAAAATATAAAAACCACATGATAAGAGATTGGCTTACAATGCCAACCACTCATCGCGTGGGAAAATAAGGAGATCCCATTCTGGACGAATGGAGCTCACAAACGACTGCACTTCATAAGCTGCCGGAGGAAAACATCTTACTAGTGCTGTCATCATTAGTGAGTCCGATTAAACATACAAAGCTTATATGCTTAATCGGAACCACTAAGGTTCCGAGCAGAGGTATCAAAGATACGTCCGCGTCTTTCACAACACCATTTCAATAGCTAAGCTACAAGCTATTGAAATGGCAAAAAGAGTGAACGCGTTCAATCCCACGTCCGACTCTCGCTCAACACCATTTCAACAAGGTCAAGCCCTGATAAGTGAGATAACGATAGACACAATCAGGTGACTTGTTGAAATGGCACATGGTGAACATATTCTATGATGTGTTCACCACATCACTTTAACAGTTCTAAAGGAACTTTAGCAAAATAGAACTGCTAACGTGACCAAAAAGAAAAGAGCCACGCGCGTTCAATCCCACGTGTGACTCATTCACAACACCAATCATGCTGTTTGCAGAAATAACAACAAGATTGGTGCTCGTCAGACATGTTTCTGCGGCACGTCTGACTAGGGAGTGGACATGTTTCTGCGACATGTCCGACTCTCTCACAACACCCTTTCAGATTCAGATGAAAGGGTCCAGGGTTGACAACCCTGACCAAAGATATAAGCCCAAGGAGAAATAAGGAACAGCTTATACATTTGGTCAGAACTGTCAAACAGATTCTGACTGACACCCATTGGTATCAAGGTGTAATTAGGAGGAAAAAAATGATAAACAAAAGAAAAAGAGAAGTGGTAGCACAAAGTTGGAGGAATATAAAAACATTGAGGTGTGAAAACAATCAACACACCTCAACTATGTTGGGGCACTAGCACACAAGGTGCAGGCGCATTGGGATTATCCCAATGCAGCCAGTTGTGCAAAGATGTCATCAGACACTTCGATAACATCTTGTGCCATTGCAGCAGCGCGTGATTTTTCAGCGTGAGCAGCCTTTTGCTCAGGAGTCAAAGCTTTCCAAGCTTCACGTTGAATTTCAGCATTGACTTTAGTAGCTTCAGCATGAGCAGCTTTTTGTTCAGCTGTCATATTGTTCCAGTTGTCCAAGCCACGTTGACGTGCTTCTGCACGTTCAGCGTCAGTCATAGACGCAGCCTTAGCTTGACCTGCAACGTGTTGACGAACGTAGCGAGTAGCAAGTGCTTCTGCGTGAGACAACATTTGTTCAGCTGTTGGATTTTCAGGCAAGATGAATGTGATTTTCTCACCATTGATGGTGTCAGAGAACTTTTTCTTCAGACGAGTTGTCTTCACTTCGCCATTTGGGCGAACATAGCTGAAGTCAATTCCGCCTTTTCCTGCTTTAAATGAGTCTTTAATTACGATAGATGCCATAGTCATGGTCTCCTTAATATATTTATTTGCTTGACAGTTTAACGACATGTAGCATGGTCAGCTAGGCTTAAGCACGGAGTGCTTGAGCGAGTTGGTACAACCTTTCATCAAGTTCAAAGAACTTGAAAAAAGAAAAGAAAAATAACATAAATGGTGTTGACCGAAGTGCTTCATCTATTTAGGTGTAGAAAAGTTATGTAAATTGCTTAGAAACGTGTTCCACGTTGTGGCATGTTTGGCAAACCTGGCAAACATGCATCGTATTCTACGTGAGCACTAACTGTCTCAAGCGTTCCGCCATTCGAGCAAACGATATTCTCTACTGATGAGATTTAGCCCAAATTTCCACAAATCGCCACAACGTGGAACATCTGCTTAATTTTTCTCACGTTTCCACGACATGGAATAGCTATTCTCTCATAAGGCATTCTGCCCAATTCGCCACAACGTGCCACACCGTGCATTCTGCAGATACGACATGCCACACCTAAATCAAATGTTATAAACACTTTATAAGATGCCAGACAGTGACGCGTGATCCACGCGCAAAAAAAATCTCAGATATCTGAGATTTTTTTGATGGAACAAGACTATCTGTCTAAAACCGATTGGTCTTGTTAGGCTCGATTGAGTACGAGGAAACTAGTTACGAGGGTTTTGACCTGTCAGAGCGTACTGGTCATTGACATCGAAACCTGTGTCAGTGCCTACATTTGCATTTGGGTCATAGTAAGCAGGGTCGTAACCATACCCTTGTTCAGCATTGTAACCGTAGTTGCTTTCAGCATTACGAGCATGTTCTGGAACTTTCTTGTCCAAAAATTCAAATGTATTCACAATAATATTTGTGAACATTTGTCCTTGAGTACTGAAGTCATCGTAGGTCATCACTTCTAGAGCAATGTGGCGACCTTTAGCGCCAAGTTTTGCGATGTTTTCAGCTACTTTACCAAATGCTGTAATATACAGCCAATCGGTAATAGTTTCACCATTTTGGTCTTTTCGCAAAGATGGTACACCAATGCGGAAGTTGGTAATCAAATTGTTTTTTGTAGTCTTGGTTACAGGGTCATTAGCCATGTAACCGATGAGGACACCGTTGTTAGTAATTGACATATGTTACATTCTCCTTTTTTCATTAACGAAAGAACAACAAGGTCAAATTACATTTGACCTTGTGCTTGTTGCATAGACTGTTCAGCTTTTCGAGCCAAGCGGTCATTTTTGTCGGCCATACTCTCAGCGTATGACCAGATTTCGCACACTTTACGTGTAGCGAAACGTGTTTGTCCAGTCTTCTTGTCTTGGAATGTTTGGGATTCCAAATTATAAATCACGCGGATTCTATCACCGATGTTGGTCGTTGCTAAAAATCTATCAGCATTTTTACCAAAAATGGTGATTTGGTGCATATAGCCCTTGTTATCATTTGGATTCGAACTGTATCTTGGTGAAATCAAGGTTACACGAATCATAGTTGTTTTGTCAGGGTCTTTTTCATTGATAATATAAGGTACATTTGCAATGCGCCCAATGACCGACAAGTTGTTGTTTATATTCATAGTTTCTCCTTTTTATTTTCCATATAATATTCTTTTTAATCACCACGACTGGATTCCAACCAGTCCAAGACAGCATGTGTGGCAAGTGACTAGCCAAATAGCTTAGTCCACTAAAATAAAAAAGGGGTACCGAGGTACCCCTTAGTGGGCGCGTAGCGACACTCTATTAGAGTGAAGCAAGTGCAGCAAGTGTTTCAGCAGACACTTCAACTTGGTCTTGCTTCAACGCTGCTTGGCGAGACTTCTCAGCATGAGCAGCCTTTTCAGCTTCAGACTTTTCATCCCATTGAGCTTTCAGCAATTCCGCATTTGCTTTCGCAGCTTCAGCGTGTTTCGCTTTTTGCTCATCGCTCATGTTAGCCCAATTCTTGAGACCTTGTTCGCGAGCAGCTTGACGTTCAGCTTCAGTCATTTTAGAAGCTTTTGCAAGACCTGCCACGTGTTGGCGGTCATAAGATGCAGCAAGTGCTTCAGCATGAGCGAGCATTTGCTCAGCTGTAGCGTCAGCTGGTAAACGGAAAGTCCGTTTCTTACCACGGTAAGTGTCTGAGAATGTCAATTTCAAGACAGTGCGTTTCACTTGACCGCTGCTGTTCTTGTATTCAAAGGTCATTTGACCTTTTTCATTTTTAGCGAAAGATGTAACGTCTACGAGTTTTTGGATTGATTTTGCCATGATATGGACTCCTTTTAAAAAATTTTATTCACTTAAAGTTTAACGACATTCAAGCCTGGTCGGTAATTGTAGAAACACAAATTTTTAAATTTTAAGCGTTTCTCAGCGAAAGCTGAGAAAAAAAGAAAAATAAAATAACATAAATGGTGTTGACCAAACTTGCCCCAACTTTGTACATGTAGGAATGCCCTCTAACATGCCAGACCTTAGCTTTCAGCTATCATTGTCAATTTCATTGACAAAACCGCGTGATCCACGCGCAAAAAAACTCTTATAGTCTATAAGAGTTTTTCCACGTTGTTCCAACGTGCGTCATCGTGCTTTACTTTATAACAGATCGTCTATTCAATACTAAGTCAGTATCGTGATGTGCATTCTGCACCCATGTGGGTTCACCACATGGCGCACGGTGGTCCACCGTGCTGCAGTTGCCACAAATCGCTACAATCTGCTTCAGCTGCTGACACCTCAGACATCAGGACCCACCTTGGAATCCCTGCCACAGAATCCTTGTTATAAGAGATATCACAAGTACTCCTCAATTTTCAGCACCTGGAACAAATCTCTGATATTGGTCTCATCCCCAAGGAAGACGATCCCCAGACTACGTTCCAAATATCTGATTTTGCGCTCCATTGTGGCATCCAGTTGCGACAGGGCCATCTTACCAAATTTGACGCGCAGTGTTTCACGAGTTACGTCATCTAGGTCAGATTGCCAATATGCAAAAGGTTCTAGCATCTTATATTGAATACCTGCCTGAATAGGAACCATGTCTGTCTTATCTCTTGGGATCATTTCGGTCCAAATAGGTGTATCTACGACCTTACGTGCATCATCATGAATGGATGCATAAGGAGTAATCGCGACACATTCCTCAAATAGATCATTGACAAAATAATGATAGGACTTCCTAGAAAGGTTTCCAGTCTCCTGAATGAACCATGCATTCACAATTCACTCAGGTGGATAGTGCTTAGCAGGTACAGCATTGTATAAAAATTTACCCATCATTTCCATCACGACTCCTTTCAGTCAGCTATTCAAGTTATTCATTTACTAAAAAATCACTGATACAATATTAATAATGATTCCTAATTTATTATAATATACATCATTTCATTTACAAAAGCAAGCGCTATCATAAATTGTCATCAAATCGTAACAAGATCCATCAATTCATTTAAAATAGATCACTCATATTTACGTATAGAAATCATAGCGAATTCCTTTCAATAAAAAGTATCCAATCCCAACCACCAAGAATCTAGTTATCGGAAAGGGGGTGGTTACATAAATGACCCACGTTTTGGCGATTTGACCCACATTGAATCACTCACGTCAGGTACAATTTCCAAAAATTGGGTTATGGTGTGAGTTTATGGCACTTTGGCTCACATTTTGCGGATATGGAATATATTTCGCATGTTGACCCACATGGAGTAAACTTTCGCAACTGACCCACGTTTTGCCAATATTACCCAAGTGGGGTTACGGGTAGACGTTGCACGACGTGGGTCACTGTGACAGATACAACAGGGGTTATAGTGCACATAACACTTATCAGAGACTGTTGTAGTGACTTGTCATATGTTACTACTTCAACTCAAACTCATAGTCTTCTGTTTTGATAACCTTATCATCTACATCTGTGAAGAATCGGACCAAAAGTTCGCCAAGGACACTAGAATCAACATACATTTCTTCAAATGATAATGATGAGCGCTTTCCAATAGTTTGAACACCAATACCATTTATGGCATCGTATATATCTCCAAATGTGGCTGGTGGGTATGTGACTGGTGGTACACCTTTAGCAGCATGAACAATGTTGATATCTAGTGTTGATTCATTAAAATTAGAGTTATCAATTTCAATATAGCATTCGAAAAGCTTGAAGTCACACATTTGAGCTTTATCTTGTAAGATAATAGTTAGTTTTGAGACTTTTCGTTTTCGATCCAATTTAATCATATTTTCAGCATCAAACATACTAGATAGACTAATATGATAGACATATGTGTGACTTGGCACTTTTACCTCAAATGCTTCATTATATGAAACCATATAATCAACAGCTGCATGAATGTTTTCATAAATGTCACGAGCTTGGTAATCATCAAAGATATATAACATTTGGTTTGCTACTTGTTTATTATGTTCACGAGCAACACGTCCTTTTTGAATGTTATCTAGTAGTGTCATGATACGTATTCCTTATTCCTTATTCTAGTTTTCATTATATTTTAGCCTTTGATCCTAATCCACATAGCCCACCAAAAGGTAGACCATTAGATAAGAATTTGAAAGAAACGAAGATGATGTTGGGCGGTGGTGCGATATAACACATTATGATTTAACAGCTTCGTTGATGAAATGACTTAGCAATTCACACATATCTGTAGTAGATAAATTGTCGTCATGTAGTACAGGATTTACACAATGGATGTCGCCATCACTATTTTCTGGCAGTTCAATGGTTAGATCGATTATTGTAATCATTCCACCTTTACCATAATCAATTAATTGACCAATTTTGTAATCCAGTTGATTCATAGTATCTTTTGATTTTTCTGTAGATACGATATACCAAGTTTGACCAAGATCTTTAGTATAGAATTCTTGATATCTGCGACCATTTTTATAAAATTGGTGAATTTTTCCATTCGCTCAGAATCAGCATTGAAAAATTCTGTAAACGTATCTTTCAATAATTCAGTTGTGAATGCAGGTTTCATTTCTTCAAAAATATCAAATACACTCATATTATGATCTCCTTATGTGATTGTTATAAGTTTACACCTGATGCTTTCCACTTACCCAGAAGTTCTGACTACGGTCTGTCTTAGGATCGTTGGTTAAATAGCCAAATGAGAGGTCATCTTGTGGTCTATGACCACTCGCATTCTGCCCTTTTTGAGCTTTCAGCTCTGCCATATAGGTATCGAGGAAGATGTTCAACTGACCCATGGTTTTACCAGTAAAGGTTGTCTTAAATTGCTTTTCAAGATTCTTGACGAGCTGATGCTGCTTCTTAGTCATAAAGTCTAGGCTGCGCGTATCGCTGTGACCTTTACGGTATGGGATTTTCTTGACATCCCCATAGGTCCGTCTGATATAGTCTTGAATCATTTGTTCTTCGGATTGATTATATTGATTCAATAGCCATTGATTGGACTGACTTGGATTCATTTCAGACTCAATATTATCCCTAGAATCTATTTGATTCATTTCCTGAGAAATTTCTGAAATTTCCTTAGACCCATTACTAGATTCAAATTCCTTAAATTCTACTGAATTTAAATGATTTCCTTTCCAATCCTTACCCTGACCATTTACTGAATCAGTCATTGATTCATTTTTCCTTACATTCCTTGGTTTCTTATACCAATTTCTATGATTTCCATTTTCTTTAAATAATTCTGGATCTTCATAGGTCAAATCACTGGATTCATCCAGTTGGGCGAAAGATTCGCATTCTTGGGCGTTAAAATTCGCAATCTTTTGAGAAAAATGCGCTTCGATTTGGCGCGCAGCGCCAGAGGAAAAGCGCGGCTCACCGTGCGACAGCATCGCGCCAAGCGTCCGCAGCAGCGGCTTCGCATTATCGGAAAGGGGGTCATCGCCCTTATTTTGCTCGAAAAGGGGGTTATGGCAGGCATGATTTTGACTATTAACTCCATAATGAATCATATCCACATTTGTGTCATTATTGTCCATAAATGACGCATTTTCTTCCATAATGTCATCATTATTGGATATATAATTGTGCTGACCATGAAGTAGAGCGTTTCGCTGTCTCCATTTGGCTAGGTGTTTCTGTTTGCGCACGTTGTGGCGAATTTGAACAGTTTGGTAACGGTAATGTTGTGGACCTAATAACTCATAATCGCCCAATTGGGTCTCAAAGACAATTTTACCCACTTTCTGGCTATTTTGAGCGCCATTTTCCGCTTCCAACTGGTATGAGGGAACCAAACCATTCAGACACGCCACAACGCGCCATAGGCTCTTATTTGAGCTCTCCATGAGCACGTCATTCTTCTTTAATTGCATAAGGTTGTCTCCTTTCTATTAGAATTTTGATAAAGTGATCAAATAAAGTGATTGAAATAACATCTGTGTGGATGAATATTGGTTCGCAGACATTTGCCATATGATATAGGTTTGCAAGTATTTGCTAGATGATACAAGTTCGCAGACGTTTGCCAGATGATACTGTGCTATAAATTCGCAAGTATTTGCCAGATGTGCCGTGTTGTTGCGTTCTTTTCAACGTACTTGTTTGTGAATGACGAACAACATTTTGGCACAACGCGGCACACCGTGCGAATGTGTTGTTGAGAAATATCATTGTGTCACCCATACAACAATTGCACCTGCTAACCAAATTGATATCCAAACAGCTGTCATGGTGTAGAGTACACCACTAATAAATGTTGAGATACCTACATCATATAATCTTGATAAATAAATGATGAATGGAATCATGGTGATGATGAGGATAAGAATGAATAAATTGCCAAACATTGTTACTTACCTCACTTTTTCAAGTTTTTAAGAGTTTTGAACAATTCAGGATGTGTTTTCAAATTGATATCATATTGATCATCATTATATGTCGATTTGATACGAATGTTACGTTCAGATTCACTTAAAATCTTGAATTGACGATTTTCTTTAAGTGGTTGGAGATAAGATATGACATTTTTATCATAAGGTGTCTTGTAATTTTCCTTATAATACAGTTCAGTATTTGGATCTGAACCTAGTTTGGTGAAATCAAACGTATCATCAGAACGTGTAATGAAGTAGTTTTCTGTAATAATTTGATCTGCATTTTTCACAAATTGATAAAAGTATATATAATGGATTCCAACTGAAATAATAGTTGAAATAAGGATTGTATAGAGACCTAACATAATAGGTAATGGTGGTTCCTTTAATTCAGCTAGTAAAGATGGATACTTTTTCTTCATCATTTTTACACTAATTGTTATGATAGTAATTGTGAAAATGATACTGAGTAACCATAATGTTCTATTAACATCAATGAAATAATTTAGCATTTGATGGACTCCTTATATTTTTACTTTATTTGATGATCATAGACAATATAATCTTCACCTTTGTATTCAATGATATTCATATTATCTACTTGCTTTTTGATAGGTAGCGTTTTATCTTGAATAAATATACTGTGACCTTTGATAACAAGGGTGTTGTTTACTTTCTTAACTGTAGCAAAGTCTTGAGCATGTGCATCTACATAAGCCGATCGAAGTCCTGTGGCCATTGTAAACCCCATTGTAAATATGATGAGATAGAGTACTGGTAGTGTATAGCGATTCGCATCATAGGGATGCTTCTCGTCATATCTTGTGTTCAAATGGCTTAAAATGGAAACAATGATAACCATACCAATTAATATACAATACATAAATGGTGGTGCTTGTACTAGTTCACTGAGTAATTTTTGCATGTGTGTTTCCTTTCATGAGTGAGATATTCCAAAAAAGATAACTGCTGTAATGGTTAATACAAACATAACAACAATAATGTATGGATTTATTTTAGATGGGTATTCCTGATGATAGTTGTGAGTAAATATACCCAACAGGATACCAATTAGAAAGGCACTGTATAAAACATAAATAGTTGGTACTTTCATAATTTCACTGAGAAAATTGTACATATTCTTTGACGACCTTTCTAACAAAGTTGAAATAACGAAGATGTTGTTGAGGAATTAGTTACTCACCCAACAACTCCTCACGAATTTTGTTGAAGTCATCTTGAATAGACATCGTTTTATCTTTTATTCCTAATGAAATGTTAGGAAGATCTTCAACAGGTTCATTTGTTACAAGTGCACATTTGACATCTTGAAGAACTGCGTCAGATGTTGGTACGCCACGATAGGTTGCACCAGATGCTTGTTTGATAGAAGCATTATCTTGATAAACAGCTTTCACACGTTCCAAAAGGTCTTCATAAGAGAATGTTGGGTGGTTTTTGATAAGATAAGTATATAGAGTATTAGATAAACCATGGTACCAATCGTCATTTGTAACTGGTTGAAAATAGGCTTTTTCAATGTAAGGTGATTGGTGATAGGATACACAATAGCTATGTGTATAAGGTTCTGTCATTGTATAAATAACAGGGAAGTCTACATTGTAAACCATGGCTAGGCGAAGAATCTTTTTATCACGTTCTTCATTTGGATTAAGTTCAAGATTATGATCTGTGAGGTAGTTTAGTATTGTGTAGGTTTCATTTTCGGTTTCAAAAACTGTTTTATCATTGACAACAATAGTGGATTTGAGAAACGTATTATTAAGGTCATATGCTTTGAAAAGTTTATAAGCTTCAGCAGCTGCGCGTGTGATGATGGTCATATTTGGGATTCCTTATCTAATTATTTAATTTGATTGAATAAGTTGTAGCACATCATCATTGGTGATGTGGGGCTGTTTGAACAGTGGTTCTTTTTGAGAGACCATTTGGTATTGGTCTTCCAGATAGGTACCAAGTTCCTTAAAATATTTTTGTTTAAAAGGTGGTAATGTAGCAAAAGCTTTTTCAAAATCTTTGGGTAAAAAATACCCAACACATGGTAGTGTTGGGTCATTGGTTAAGACAATATGATGAACAATTGGATCAATTTGTGGATGGTGAATGTCTAAGTCTGTATAACCAAACTGCTGACAGAGTGTTGTTTTTCCCATACCTGGAAAGGCGTAGATATAGGTGGGTTCAAATGAATGTGTTGTAGTAGTCATAACATTATCAAAATCGCCTACATGCCCAATCTAATCTAACATCAGAATGCGAAATTAAACCAAGTCGTTTGAAACGAGTCAGTGCTGCACCAGGTGATACATTGAAATGTTTTGCAACAAGACATAAATCACAATAATCATCTTCATCCAAATTATCATAAACTGCATCAATAAATTCTTTTTTAGGCATGAGTAGATTAGCTGCAAATTCATTCGCTTCAATATCATTTTGATTATTAGTGTAATCAGTATGACCTAAGAATAGATGACCAAGTTGGTGAGCAATGCTGAAACGATTACGATCTTTGTTTGAGGTGGCAACAATGGTGTAACCGTCATCAGTTTTGATAATATCTGCTTTCATAAGAATATCTGGTTTATAAACTAATTCAATATCTTTGAATTCAGCTACCAATTTATCTAGATCAATTGGAATTGTTAACTGACAATCTTCTACCAATCGTGTGACAAGATTTAGAATCTTAACTTCTTTTGTTTCATTTTCTGACATATTGGTCTCACCCTTTCATAATTTATTCACCATCACCAAACTTCAGAAATAGGACCAGTTAACTCATGGTCGATTTCTTATACAAGTCGTGGATGAATTTTTGATTTTATTTTACAAAATATCTTTACAAAACAGTCATTTCATGATATAATCAGTGTATAATAAAAATATAACTGAGGTTTAAGTAATGTATCGCAAAACACAACACTCAGTATATAACATTACCATACATTTGGTTTTAGTTGTCAAATACAGACGAAATGTGATTGATAATGTTATATCTGAAAGAATCAAAAACATTTTTGAATCAATTGGTTCAACACATGGTGTTGATATACTTGAATGGAACCATGATACAGATTATGTCCATACCACTTTATCAATCAGTCCATCAACGAATCTAAATAAGTACGTCAATGCTGCTAAAGCAGCTAGTTCTCGCTTAATCAAAAAAGAGTTTCCAACGATTAAGTTAAAATTGTATAAAGATGTTTTCTGGACAAGAGGATTTTATGTTAGTTCCACTGGTTCAACACAAACAGATGCTGTTAAAAATTACATTTCAAATCAAGGTGAAAAATAATGTTAACAACTGTTAAATATCGAATCTATCCGAACAAAGAACAAACCATCTTAATCAATAAAACAATTGGTTGTGCACGTTTGGTGTATAACCTCATGTTACATGATTTTTACACCAACAATTTGATGAAAACTCCTGCTAAATATAAAAATGAGTACCCATTTTTAAAAGAAGTGGATTCATTAGCTTTGGCAAACAGTGGGATGGATTTAAAACAAGCTTTCCGTAATTATAAAAACAACAAGGAACATTTTGGTAAACCTAGATTCAAAAAGAAATCTCATGCTAAACTTAGTTATAAAACAAATAACCAAAAAGGTACGGTTCGAATTGAAAATGGTAAACTAATTTTACCTAAATTTAGAACAGGTATTAAGATTGTTTTACATAGACAAATCGATGGTATCATTAAATCAGTTACCATTGAAAAAGCACCTTGTGGTTATTACACAGCTGCCATTTTATATAAAACAGAGAATCAACCAGAAAAACCGTTGTTATCAAAGGAAAACATAGTTGGACTCGATTTAGGACTAACACATTTAGCCATTACATCTGATCATCAAAAATACATCAATCCAAAACATTTTCACAAATTACAAACCAAGTTACGTAAAGAACAAAAAACGTTAAGCAGACGTTTGGAAGAAAATGTTGTAAAACGTGTATATGATAAAAATGGAAAACTTATTAACACAATTTATAAAAAACCATTAAAAGATTGTAAAAATTATCAAAAACAGAAGCAAAAAGTTGCTAAAATTTATGATAAAATAAAACACCAACGGTTAGATTATTTACATAAAGTTTCACATGATATTGTCAAAAACCACGACTATATCGTGTTAGAGACTTTGAAAATCAAAAACTTAATGAAAAACCGTAAACTATCTAAAGCTATAGCTGATGTTGGATGGTCCATGTTTGTAAACATGTTACAATATAAATCAGAAAGATTTGGTAAAGTTGTTGTACAAATTGACCAATGGTTTCCATCCAGTCAAATTTGTTCACACTGTAAACATCAAGATGGTAAAAAAGCTTTATCAATCCGTGAATGGACATGTAGTAACTGTCATGTTGAACATGACAGAGACATCAATGCTGCAATAAACATCAAAAATAAAGGTTTAGAATTGATTTCATAACAAACCTATAACAATAACCGTGGGAACCACGGAGTTAGCTTGGTAAATAAGTGAGGCTCTGGTTATAAGACAAACTTATAACGAAACCATACACTCTTCCCAAGAAGCCATGACATCTATGTATCAACATAGGTCGTGGTAGTTCACGATGATGAGTCCATCAGCAAAACTAACCGTGTCATCTTCAGAAACATTTACCTACAGCTTTGTCTAAGATACCATAATATTTAACAGGTTGGGTTGTTTGACTCATAGTTGATTCCTCATTTCATTATTTTCATAAGTTAATAGTGGTTATATTAAACCATAAGCAGCTTTTACTAAACGATGGTAACGGTGGTCAAGGTTCAACTTGATTTCAATTGGTTTATTATTTTCATTTGTCTGAATAGACTTGGGTGATGTTGGGTACATGATTATACTCCTTATAGTCTTGATTTATTTTTCATATCCATACGAAAATCTTCATAATTTTCATATTGAATTGGCTCAAATGTGATAGGATCAAGAACAACCCTATCACGAACCATTTCATAGTTATTTGTCGTGAAAATCATTACTACTTCTAGGTTAGGGTTTTGATCTTCAACTTGTTTCATTTTAACATCTAATGTGCGAACGATGAGATCAATCATATCAACAGATAAACCTGAGTCGATTCCATCTGCAAAGATAATTAGTTGTTCTAGGTTTTGGTGCTTTTTAGCAATAGCTTGAGCATTATTGAACAAATCCATCATAGAATAAAGATTATTTTGACCCTCAGAAGATTCACCACGTAGAGCAAATTGAACCAAATCTTTATTTGCTAATGTTGATGACATAGTATTAGTATGGTCATCAGCATGTGAATCATAAGAAATGAAACCAAGTGTTGCCTTATCTTCATCATCAACAGTTGAGTCACTAGACAAAACGTTACGAAAAGCTTTAGAAACACTACGAGAATACGCATTGTTACTAAATGAAAAAGCACCTTGTTTTTCAAGAGCTTGTTTCATCATTCTAAGCAAGGTTGTCTTTCCATAGCCATTTGGACCAACGAATATATTGACTTTTTGAGTCAACGTTAGTGTACCTTTTTCAAACATGTAGTCATCATGGTAATATGGGTCACGAATGATATCGTTGATAACGATAGGGTTCTTTAGAGTCAGGTTTTTCAGCGATGTCATAAAATTCTCCAATCTTTATATAATAAAAACCACAACAGGCGGTGTTGTGGTTTATTTGATTATATTTTTTTTTTAGTATTCAAACAGCCAAGGATTCAAAACCATCGATGAATTTATACATAGCCCTCTTAAATAAATCTTATTGGTTAAACTGGAAAAGATGACAAGTAAGTAGAATCCTTAGCTGTTTGAATACTAAAATAACGAAAGTGGTGTTGAGTCACCAATAAAATTTTGGAAGAATAGTTGCCGCTATTCTTCCAAACATGACTAAATATGAATATAATTAGTATATCATAGTAAACGAGTTCTGTCAAATGAGTTTATTAGATTTTAGTCTTAAAACAGTCAAGGATTAGAAAAACAGAAAGAAATTTTTAATTGGTAAGCTAAGAAAAATAAATAAAATCCTTGACTGTTTTAAGACTAAAATAACAGAAGTGGTGTTGTGTTATTCATTAAAAATTTAGGAGAATAGTTGCAGCTATTCTCCTGTGAAAATTAAATTGAAATGATCTTTCTTGTGAAATGTTGGAAAGTGACTGAAAGATGACCATCTACATATAATTTTATTATTAAGCAGCAAGTATAGATGAAACAATTTGTTTCATCTGTAATAAGTATAACAAAGTGTACCAATTATGTCAAATGAGTTTATCAGATTTTTCAAATCTAATCTTTTTGATTTGGTCCATAATATCTAGATAGTCATCATAGCAACTAAGATGCATACCTAGTTCTGATGTTGGTACAGTGATGGTAAACTGATGAAAATCAATCAAGATTTGCTCAAAATTAGTGTCATCTACACGAATTTCTTTGATAGATGGTTCAAAACTTTTCCATGGTTCATTTGAATTAGTGCGATAGTGGTAGAATATTGCATAACCACGATGACGGTTCCGATTAGCTTCAGCAATTTTAATTTGAACAGGTTCATAGTCAGTGATATCCATTTCAACAATAGACTCAGTGTCAGATCCTGGAACATCTGCAAAATAAAAGGTCATGAATGAACTTGGTTTTGTTAGGGTGTGGATCATAGTGGATTCCTTTCATTTATTGGTGTTGATGAGTCATCTTCTACAATAGCAAGTTTCCAAGTGAGTACATAGTCAATATCTTTTTCATCACTGAGATATTCACATTGAGGGGTGTGCTTGCCAATGTACTCACCCCATTTATGCCAACGCCAACCTTGTGTTTCAAAACCATTGGTGTGGTCATTTATAAAAGGTGTGAAAAGGATGACAAAACGATAATTTGGGTAAGATTGGATAAAATTGACCAACCGTTTACCCTCATAGAAACCTTGATCACCAGTTACATCATTTTGATACAAATAAGTATCAATTTGTTTCTGTAGGTAACGTTTTACTTGGGTAGCATTATCTGACACGCCATGAAATGGGTAAAAACCGTCACTCATGAATTGATACTCATCAACATTTTTCTTAGTGGTCAGTTCTTCAATATAATGATGGTCGTTTAAACCAGTGAGATAGAGACCTGTGATATCTAGATTCGGATCATCTTCTTCTAAGATCAATTCAGAATAATTTTCAGAATTGATCAACTTCCAAGGTGTAAATGTGGTACGACTTGGGCTGTTCATTGTGAATTCATTTGGATATTCTTTCTGAAGATCTTTCCAACGTTTGTCAAATGCTTTTACTTTTTCCTCATCTAGTTCAAGATTGGAGTATGGAATAGCAAATGGTTCTGGTTTGTAATCATCTGTTGAAATCCAAACCGTTTGGTCAGATGGAGCTTGGCGAGACTTCTCAAGCAGATAATCGTAAAGTGCTTTGGATACTTCAACAACTTCACCTGCACCATAAGGATCCAATTCATCCCAATTTGTAGAACAAGAATTTGCTAGGTATTGACCATTTTGGTAAATGATATAGTATGATGGATATTTGTTCATGAGATTGAGTCTCCCTATGTTTATTCAAAATCTGAAATATAGTAACTATTCAAAATATATTTTGTGACAGTGATTTCAAATTTCACATTGATGTGATTATTTGGTTGCTTAGGATTATAAAAATTATCATATAGTTGTGCTGAACTATAACCGAATTCATGTAATTCTTGTCTCACTTGGTCAAAATCTTTACGATATTCTTTATTGAATTCTAGGCGGTTGTAGTTCTTTGGATCATATTGGTAATAATCTTCCATTTCTAACATAACATCTAATAAAGTGCCCTTAAGTTGATTAAGTGAGGAGCAAATTGCAACCACTTGATTGATGTTATTATAGGTGACTTGGATGAGGTAAGCATAACGGATGGGTGGCATATCTAGGCTCCTTTCTTAATAATATAACTTATTTTGGTTCACTTGTCACATGAATCATAAGATAATCAATGGGGTGAACAGCTGACGTATGTTTGACAGCATTATAGTTGAGGGATTGGACATATAGTGTGGTGTTGTGGATGTAGTGACTTTGGTCTGCAATAGGTAAATCACTTACTTTTTCAGAAAATCGTTTATCTGATCTGAGGAAACAATCATCAGCCATGTTGATGACATAAATGGTGTTGGTATCATCGTTTACAATTGCAATATGGATGAGTCCAAATTCGGACATATTTAGTATGTCTGTTAGTTTCATAAATTGGCTCCTTATCTTATAAATTTATTTTAGTATCTAAACAACCAAGAATTCAAAAGATGTATTTATTTAAAAGGTAGTTGAAAGTTAAAGTACTAGGTAAAAATGTTTATTTTGAGTCCTATTACACTATTCAATTGTTGGTGTGAATTCTTGGCTGTCTACATACTAAAATAACAAGAATGGTGTTGGGTGTACCAAATCAATAAAAGAAGAATGTTGTTGAACATTCTTCTTTTGAGTGGTGTTGTGTTATTTATTCAAATGTAATGGTTAAGAAATCAAATTTACCTGCTACAAATTTGAACTGAATGTCTACGAATTTAAGTGAATCTGAGTGAAGATACTGAATTTGATCAGAAATGGACATATCTACTAATTTTTTAGATAGGTTCATATCACGTTTCAAAAATGCTTCATCTGTTTCATCCATTGTGAAAATTTCACCTGAATGTTTATCTAGGAACATAGTGTGAATGGGTCCAAAATTTGATAGTTTTAGAAATTCTTTAAGTGTCATTATAATCAATCCTTTTCATAAATATCTAGATTTTCATTGCAATGGGATCGACTGAATCCATATACAGCTCTTGGTGAGTAATGATAAGATGAATGGTGGTAACGTGGGTCAACGAGGTAAATTTTGGCATCTTTGTCTCCAGGTGTGATGATAATATCTTTTTCTAGTTCGATATTTAGACCTGATCCTGAACCAAAGGTACCATCAAACAAACCAATTGTCGTACCTTTCTTAATAACGCCACATTTATCAACTGCTAACTGAGTAATAGCCGCCCAATTAGTAGAATCTGGAATGGTAATAAGTTGGTAACGATCCAAATCAGCTATATAGTTCCAAATTTCTTCACGGAATTGCTTGAGGAATGGTGTTTCTTCATCTTTATTAAAGACATCTTCAACAGTATAACCTTGAGTTTTGAGCAACCAACCAAGGGCGGTAGATTCATAGTAATCTTTTGATGTTGAATCATATTCTGAATCTTCCCAAATGCTGAGACTCCCATAATCATCATCCCAATTTCCACCAAAGTAAATGGTGAGGTCTTCTGGATAGGATTGAGACAGAAGTTTTTTGATATTATAATTCATCTCTACATGTTCCAGATAGAAGTCTTGTAAGTCATCTTGGTGAGAATCAATGTCAATACCTTTTTCTTGGAACATTTTTGAGCTGAATGAGTTGAAATCAGATAGGTAATTTTCCATCAATTGTTCATCTAAATGGATGAACCAATTTTCATCAAAACTGTAATCATAAATAGCCATTTCTAACAATTGTTGAATGGGTGTATTAGGTTCTTGTTTACGAAGATTAGTTGCATATTCAAGAATTTCATTCATACTAGTTGATGAGATTTCGTCACGATAATCCCAATAGGCTTTGATGGTGATGACATCATCTTTAATGGTTTCATAAGAATAATTGTTTTTCAAAAACTCTAAGAATTCCTTTTCAATTTCAGGAAGACTTATGGTTGGAGTAGTAGTCATTTTTGTATCCTTTCTTCATCATTTTCAAGTGTGAACGATAGTGATGTTGAGTTACATTTCGTCTAAAACTTCTTTAGGCAATTGACCGGTTGAATAAATGTTATAGATATAGTTGATAACATCATCGTATTTTTCAAAAGAGGTCCAATAATTAATAGCCTTGTAACCCTCATATTTTGGTGATTCAGAAATGTTTAAAATAAAGGAATTATTTTTAGCATACAAGTTTACCAAAATGGTTCGATCTTTTAGAATAATTTCTTTGGTTAATCGTGGCTGTTCTTTATATAGATCTTCTGCCATTAACATGTGACGGTCAAATGGTGCAGTAGCTGCTGTTAAGAAACCGTAACCTTTTTTAAAATGTAGCGTTTTTTCCATATTTTCTAATTGGTTTTCTTGACCAAGTAAGTAATCTTTTAATGACATGGCTGATTCCTTTCTTTTAGATATTTCTGAAATACTGTAGACTTACCATAACTTAGCAACTCGGATACTTTCAGCTTTTGTTTCAACACTTTTCTCCAAATGTTCTACTTTAACGGTACGTGATTCATGGATTTTAGTAAAATGTTTTGATGATGGGCTGTATTGCATGTTTCGTGGAGTATATTTCTTTTGAAACAACTCTTGTAAACGTACATGTTGACTTAACATTTGATCGATTGTTGCAAGTCGTGTTGACTTGTTAGTTGAGCAATTATTAATAGGTTTAGTTATATTTTCAGTATGGTTGGCATAATTATTACCAATATATTTCTTTTCCACAAGTTTCTTAGAAGATTGTGAAACTTGAGTTGCATAATTATTTTTGAACATGTTGCCACAACCTTTCTAAGATTTTGTAAATTAAAAGTGATCACCAAGTTTGTTCAAGTGCAAAAAGATTGCTACCTTGAATACTAGCATCTGCTAGATTAGATAGTAGTGCATGTACACTGATATGTGGAATATAGGCTACCTGTTTGAATTCAGGTTGCGCATTTACCAAAAAGACACCATTGGTCAAATGAACTCCTTTAAATTGATAAGGATTATCTGAACGGTGATTAATCTGTGTCAGTGGTGGAATATGACCGAGTGTATTTTCAATAATAATATTCATATCAGCTGATTCTTGAATCATAATGATAGGACGGTCAAATAAGAATAGTTCATATTCCTTAGAATAGAGTTTTAGTAGTTTATCCATGGTGGGATCTCCTTTTTAGTTAAAATTATAAATTACGAAAGTGGTGTTGGGATGATGTGTTATTGATTGTTATACAAACCATCTTTGACATACTTATTATATTTACGCTGAGCTTCTTCTTGAATCCGTTCATTCAGATGGTCTTTCAAAATTTCAAGATCTTGTGGACGACCAATTCTAATGATGAGCCAAAGAATTTCCAATTCAGTATCATGAATTAAGATGTCTAGATCTTGCGGACGACCATGTTCCGTAACAGCCATACGAACAAATACATTTTCATCATGAACAAGGGTATCAAGGTCTTGAGGACGACCAATTTTGGCGATGGTTTCACGAACATAAGGTGACTTATGTTTAACAAGGATATCAAGGTCTTGTTCTCGTCCTTTTTCCGCAACTGTCACACAAACTTGAGCCATGTTATCATGAACCAGAATGTCTAAGTCTTGATCACGTCCTCGTTCAGCAACTTTTGAACGAACTGTTTGACTAGGATCCAGAACCAAGTTATCTAGTTGAGCATTGTAGCCATATTCAGCAGTAAGACATCTAACGATAGAATTTTCATCTTTGGATAAAATGTCTAGGTAGTGCTGATAGCCTAATTTGGCAATTTCAGCTTTAACAAGGACATCTTCATCATAAACTAAAATATCAAGATCTTTCTTACGTCCATGTTTTGCGACTTCTTGGCGAACTTCTGAGTAGTCATCTTCTACAAGAATGTCTAAATCTTTATCACGTCCGTGTTTAGCGACTTCTTGGCGGACATATTCAGAATCATGGTGAACAAGAATATCAAGATCCTGTGGGCGACCTTTTTCAGCAACTATGGCACAAACAAAAACAGAACGATCATGAACAAGAATATCAAGGTCCTTGTTACGACCATTTTTTGCAACAATAGCTCTAACATCTGGGTCATGGTCTTCAACAAGGATATCTAAATCTTTGTTACGACCACGTTTAGCAACTGCCTGACGGACATGATCACCTTTATCATGAACTAGAATATCTAGATGTTTGTCTTTTCCACAATCAGCAACGGCTTTGCGAATTGCTTGGTTTTCACTATTAACTAAAACATCTAGGTCTTGAAGACGATGTGCGTTAAGAATTTGATGTTGAACAAAATAATTAGGATTATCAATTAAGAAATCTAGGTCTTGGTCACGATTGTGTTTAAGAACATTGACGAGAACATCTGTTTCAGAATCATGAACTAATATGTCTAAATCCTTATCACGACCAATTTTTGCAACGTTGCTGCGTACGGATGATGATAAGTGATGAACCAAAATATCAAGGTCTTTGTCACGACCACGTGTTGCAACTGCTTTTAGAACATCAACGTTATCATCTTGAACTAAAATATCAAGATCCTCATCACGACCAACTTTTGCAATGGTTTCTCGAACTGTAAAATCATCATCATTTATAAGAATATCTAAATCTTGAGGTCGTTTTTGTTCAGCTACTGCAACTTTAACAGCATAATGATAATCATTAATAAGAATATCCAAATGTTCATCAAGGCCACGATGAGCAATAATAGCTCGTAAGTAATCATTAGATGAATGGAGAAATGGTGTTAAATCTTCTCGATTTATATACCAAGCTGCTATTAATTGAACATAGGTATTTGAGGAATAAATGTTGAATGTAGATAAATAGTCAATTTCTTTTAGAATTGTGATGCTATTTGTAACAACTTTATTATCATGTTTAATAATATCACCATTTAATTCCACTTCACAAATACGAATTTTTTTAGCAGGGTGATAATAATCAAATACATCGTTCAAATTTGGACAAGCGTGGAAACCTGCTACACATGGTTCAGGTTTTTCATCCATAGTATAGGTTTTACCAATTTCATATTGAAAATCTAAACAAGTTAGATCTTCGTTAAAGGCTTTGTAGGCTTTCATGGGGTGTTCCTTTCAAGTATTAGTTTAATTGGTGTTGTGGATTTTTTCTAATTTATATAATGCTATTGTACGAAGATCAAGATCTGTACTATGTCCTGTAGCAACCATACGAACAATGTAGTTATCATCATTTACTAAGACATTTAGATCTTGAGGACGACCTTGTATAGCAACAGCGGCTCGAACATCTGGATTCTCATCATTGACCAAAATGTCAAGATCTTGATGACGACCTTGCATAGCAACAGCAGCTCGAACCACGTAACTGTCATCATTTACAAGAATGTCTAAATCTTTGTCACGACCTTGACATGCAACTGTATTTCGAACATAAGACGAATCATCTGTTACAAGAATATCCAAATCTTCATCAGTACCATAATGAATAGCCATCATACGATGATAAGAGTTTTTAGAAGTGGCTTTAAAGATACTGTAGTCAATCTCTTTTACGATTGTGATTTTATTTGTAACATATTTTCTATTAGATTTAATAATGGTGCCATCTAGTTCTACTTCACAGATACGAACTTTTTTATTAGCCCATGGTGTATAGTAAATGAACACATCATCTAAATTTTCACAAGCGTAAAAACCTGATACATATGGTATGGGTTCTTCATCCATTGTATAAGTTTTTCCAATTTCGTATTGGAAACCTCTACAAGTGAGATCAGCATTAAAGGCTTTATAAGCTTTCATAATAGGTTTCCTTTCAATTGGTGTTGGGATTAACGACTGCAATTTTCAGTTGTATGTCTAACATAATCGCTTGAATCATGAATCAAAATAATAATGTCTTGGGGGCGACCCACACGTGCAACTGCTGCTCGAACATCTTCATTATCATCATTAATAAGAATGTCTAAGTCTTTTGAGCGACCTTGAGAAGCAACTGAAACACGGACATTAGGATTTGGATCTTTAACCAAAATGTCTAAATCTTTGTCACGACCTTGTTCAGCTACAGCTTGGCGCACTTCGTAATAATCATCGTTAACCAAAATGTCCAAATTTTTGTCATGACCTTGCTCAGCTACAGTTTGACGTACTTCATAATCACTATCATCTACAAGAATGTTTAAATCTTGTGGACGACCATGTTCAGCAACAGCCATACGAACATTAGAATTTTCATCATTTACAAGAATGTTTAAGTCCTGTGGACGACCAGTATTAGCAACTACACAACGGACATCTTCATCAATATCCTTGACAAGAATATCCAAATCTTTATCACGTCCATGTGATGCAATCGCACAACGGACATAATAACAATCGTCTTTTACTAAAACATCAAGGTCTTTTGGACGACCTTTTCGTGAAACTTCTACTTTGACATCAGGGTCAACATCATTCACAAGAATATTTAGGTCCTGTGGACGACCAATTTTAGCAACGGCACAACGAACATAGTAATCTTCATCTTTTATTAGAATATCTAGGTCTTTCGGACGACCTTGTTGAGCTACTGTAGCACGAACCTCATGATCCTCGTCTTTTACTAGAATATCTAGGTTTTGTGGATAACCTTGTTCAGCTACAGCTATACGAACATCATTATCTTTATCATTTACAAGGATCTTTAAGTCTTCAGGACGACCTTGTGTCGCTACAGCTGCACGAACAGACCAATCTGAATCATTGATTAGAACATCTAAATCTTGCGGACGACCTTGCTCTGCAACTGTAGCTCGGACACAAGGTGATTCATCTTTAACTAAAATGTCTAAATCTTTGGAACGATTGCATTTTGCTACTGCAATACGAACATCTAGATCTTTATCATTTACAAGAATGTCTAAATCTTGAGAACGGCCTTGTTCAGCAACCGCTTTTCTAACATAAAATGATTCGTCATTAATCAAAACATTTAAATCTTGAGAACGACTCTGCCTAACTACAGCTATTCGAACATATTCATTTGGATGTTTAACCAAAATATCCAAATCTTTATCTCGACCTTGCTCAGCTACAGCCTGGCATACTTTATAATGATTATCGTTAACAAGAATGTCTAAATGTTCATCTATACCACGTTTTGCAATAATGGTTCGTATGAATACATTAGCAGAATGGAGAAAGTTTGTTAAATCTTCTACATTCATATGCCAAACAGCCATCATTTGATTAAATGTATTTGCTGAATGTATATCAAACGTAGACTCATAATCAATTTCTTTAAGAATTGTGATTTCATTAGCCACATGTTTGTCATTATTTTTAATAATGATACCACCTAGTTCAACTTCACAAATGCGAATTTTTTCAGTTGGTGAGTAATAAACAAATACATCATTCAAGTGTTGACAAGCGTGAAAACCTTTTTCACATGGTACAGGTTTTTCATCCATTGTATAAGTTTTGCCAATTTCATATTGAAAATCTCTACAGGTGAGATCAGCATTAAAGGCTTTATAGGCTTTCATTGACATGTTAGTGGGTCCTTTCAGTTTTCAATTTTTCAAATATTGCGATTGCTACTCTGCGAACATAAGTATCCTTATCATGAATTAGAATGTCCAAATCTTGTTGTCTACCTTGTTCAGCAACAGCCATACGAACATCTGAATCCTTATCATGAACCAAGATATCTAAATCTTTATATCGTTTTTGTTTAGCTACCTGACAACGAACAAACCAATCGTTGTCATGAACGAGAATGTCTAAATCTTGTGGTCTTCCATGTCTAGCAACGGCTGCACGGACTTCTTCATCCTTGTGATGAATCAGTATGTCAAGGTCTTTATCACGTCCTTGGTTGGCAACGATGCAACAAATTCTAGAATCTTTATCATAAACTAAAATATCCAGATCTTTATCACGTTTATGTTTAGCAACTTCTTCACGAACATCTGAATCCTTATCATGAACCAAGATATCCAAATCTTCATCACGTCCAACAGTTGCAACAGCTGCTCGGACAACTTCATTTTCATGTTTGACCAAAATGGCTAGGTCTTTTACTGGTTTGTTAGTTTTTGTGGACATGGTAGTGGGTCCTTTCTGTGGATATTTTAATTGGAATTGGTGTTGTGGATTTTAGATAGTTTAGCTTTGGCGATATTCATCAGCTGTATTAATGACTAGGTAATCTTTATTATTCATAAGAATTGCCCGATCTTGTGGACGATTGTGTATTGCAACTGCAATTCGAACATAGTGAGATTTATCATTGATGAGAAGATCAAGATCTTTGTCACGACCAATTCCTGCAATTGCTGAGCGAACATAATGTGAACTATCATTTACAAGAATGTCAAGGTCTTTATGACGACCTTTATCAACAACTGTTGCACGAACATATAGGTCTTCATCATGTACAAGAATGTCTAGGTCCTTATCACGACCAATTTTGGCAACTTCCTTACGAACATAATTTGAACTATCATTGACAAGAATATCAAGGTCTTGAGGACGATTTTGCTCAACAACTGTCATACGAACACGATGATCGTTATCATGAACCAAAATGTCTAAATCTTTACCACGTCTTTGTTCGGCAACTGCTACACGAACTTCAGCTGATGGATCGTGAACAAGGATATCCAAATCTTGGTCACGTCCATGCCGTGCAACTTCTAAACGGACATACTCATTCTCATCATGAACTAAAACGTCAAGATGTGGATCATAACCACGTGACGCAATAACACTTCGTAGCATTTCATTGGGATGGTTGACAAAATCTGTTAAATCTTCTACATCTATGTACCAAGCAGCCATCATTTGGAAGTGTTCATTGAAATCGTTGATATTAAAGGTGGATTTGTAATCAATTTCTTCTAGAATAGTAATACTATTTGTAACAACTTTATCTTCATGATGAATGATATTACCATTTAATTCCACTTTACAAATACGAATTTTATCAATTGGGTTATAATATCCAAAGACATCTTCTAAATCTAGACAAGCGTGAAAACCTTGTTTACATGGAATAGGTTTTTCATTCATTGTATAAGTTTTACCAATTTCATATTGGAAATCCATACAAGTGAGGTCATCATTAAATGCTTTATAGGCTTTCATGGTGGGTCAGGCTCCTTATTTTTAATTTTGGGTATCAAACCTCTGTTATTTTTGCAAAACGGTCATCTAACTCAGAAATTGTTTGGTAAAGTAGTGGATAAAAATTATCTAATGATCCAGATACTATTGATGTGAGATAAATATCATGAGAATCATATGGACCATTTGCTTCAATTTTTAATAGGGTGTGGTCATCAATCCGAATAATAGATCGATGTTTGTTATATGAATCTGGAATATATAAAATTGACATGTTAACAATACCATTAACATACGCAATGGAAAGTTCAATAGTGCTAGAACATGTTCTAGTAACATCTTCTTTATAACTATAAACAGTTAATTTAATCTTATATTGATTCGTTTTCTTATCATATTCAATATAAGGATTGTTATCACCAATGAAAAACTGCTCACTAAGATGTTTTTGAATATGGGTGACATAATCATATACAACATGATAAGGTTGTAAAATTTGAGACAATTTTTCTAATTTTGTAGAAACTGTTTCGAGTGTGTCATTTTTGAAAGATTCACAAACTGCTGTGATGGATTGTTTATCATTGTAATAATAAATTGCCATTTTTGTTGGATTATATTCAAAGTTGTATCCTTTGAGATCATAGTTTTGAATATAATTTTGGATCCAATTTTGAACATATTGGGTAATGGTTTGTTGATGCTCAGCTTTTTCAATTTGTTGCAATGAAGCCAATTCTTTTTTCAAAGCATCTTCTTGAGCTTTTAAATTGGCTTGTTGTTGCTGCAATAGTTCTTGTTGTTTTATAATATTATGTAATTTTTCAGACGTTTCTTGATTGCTCATACTAATATTCCTTTCTTTAAATTATTATTTTCCAAGATATATAAATACAATAGATGTTGAGGTTATTCAATCATATTTTCAATTTGATTTTCAAATGCACATGTTAATCTATCCACAGCTGCTTCAAATGTAGCAGGGATATCGTCTAAAGAACACTTTGTCTTATCTACCAAATCGACTTCATGTGCATCATAGCCATGTGAAAAGATGGTGACGTGTGTCGTATCAGATAGTTTTATGATGGTAGTATCTTTGTTATAAAACTTACTTGAGTCGTAGGATACTTTTAAGTTTACATCTGAACCATCATATTGCATTGTGACATGAATTGTATCACCATTTCTAAGGTTATATTCTGTTTTAATATAATTGGCGTAGGTAATGTATAAATTTTCTTTAAAATCTTTATCCTTATCACCAATTGGCTGATTCGTGAGAGTAAGATATAGAATAATAGTATTTTCAATATTTGTCAATTCAATATTTATTAAATCTTTATTAGTTACGACACGTGTTATTACATTAAATTTTCTTGAAATAAGAGCTTCATTTGAATCTTTCTTATAATACATCAATGTTTTGGTATAATTTGCATCATATCTAAACTCAAAACCATTTTTACATAGTTTGGCTGTATTTTCATCAATCCAATTTTGAATAAGTTGGTCAATAGCAGCCTGTTCTTTAGCTGCTTCAGATTCAGCATTTTTATCTATTTTCGCTGCTAAAACTTCAGCTTGTTTGTTTAACTCATCTTCACGCGCTTGAAGTGATGCGATTTCTTCTTGAATTTTAAAAAGTTCTTCAGATGGTGTTGACATATAGGTGGGTCTCCTTATTTTTATATGTTATGTTTATTAACTTTCGTAGATGATATTGGCAAGTGGTGAATCTAGAATGGTCATTGTAATATCACAAATGTGTCTAGATAAGGAACGTTTTACATATTGTGGTCCTGTGTAGGGTATCATTGGAATTGTAATGTGGTTTTGTTTTTGAATATCAGATGGATCTAATAATAGATTATAGTATTCCAAATAAGTTAGAACATCTTCTGGTGAAAGTTCTAGAATAATTGTATCGCCAGATCCACTTTTCACAAGACAAGGTGATGGGAAGTCTGATTTTGTCAATTCCAACAATTCTTCTCTGACAAGCTTTAGTTTGAAATCTGTTACATCAAATTCTAAATCTACATGATCAACACCTTTTACAAATTGAACATATGCTAGTAAAGCTATTCGAGCAGCTTTTAGACAACTTTCCCTTGGAATTTGATTCAATTTACTACGATTTTCAGTATGGTAACTAGCAAGGTTAATGTGTAACATGTCTTCAATAGCATGTGTCAAGGTTGTGTTGGGTCTCTTGACATATTGAGCAATATGATAACCAATTATAATTGGTAATAACTGTGATTTAGAATAGATTTTATCATAGTCATCACCTGCAAAATATAGGTTAAGTTTTAACATACAAGGGTCCTCATTTCATTATTTTAGTTAACACTTATGGTGTTGGGTGTGGTTGGTTGTAATTTTCAAAAATTAGATATAAAACTTAAATCAGTCTTGACAAAAACTCAATTGTGGTCTATAATAAGATTATCAACATACAATTTATTTCATAAAGGGGTTATTTTCACATGTTACCAATTCCGAAATACAAAACTTTACTAACAGAAGATGCTTTGCGAAACTTAATTGACAGTCAGCAAATTAATGAGTTGAGTGCTTGGACTGGCATTCCATTATCTACTTTGAAAAATTATAAGTATGGTAACGCAGAATATTCTAAGATGCCTTACTATATTGCACAAGCATTGACAGATCTCTATATCGTTAACAATGTTTTTGACAAACCTGTAAATGTTTATGTAGACCAAGTGGATACTCAATCGTTTCTTGATGCTTTATTACATTATGATAGTACTATTAACAGGACTCAATCTGAATTGAATACTATTCAGCAGGACTTTCTTTACAATCAAGTGCGTTTGTTATTGGCATTTTTGGCAACAGATTTGACTAAATTAGTAAGTTCAAATGTTGAAACACCTATAAAACGCTTTATCATTTCTCCAATGCATTATAACACATTGATTGAACGTCTTGAAAGTCAAAATGAAAAAGCATTGAATAAGAACTTAAATTTCCCTGATTTGGAAACACTTTTATCTACTTGTTTAGCACTTAATATAAGTATCATTATTGTGAATCCTATCACCACATTTTTATCACTCATGGATCAGTCACGTTTGAAAAATTTTTGTGCACCATTTTCATGGACAAATTTAACAATTCATCAAGAATTAGTAACTCCTGATACATTACATGATGCGTTACCAATTGTGGAAGTGGATCATTCATATGATATTATTCAGTCTGATTTACCATGTGATCCTTACATTCAAGTCTTAGAAATGTTGGATCGTACAGAACATTTTCGTGATGAATTAGTGGATAATCCAATGTGGCTATGTGCTATAAATAGTATTTTTGAACATCATCCTTTTCATGATTCAGCGTATGAATTCTTTACAAAAGTTGATTTAAACGATCCAAGTTTGATAGATGCGGTTCGTAATTATCGTCAAGTACATGTTATCGCAGATAGTAATCAGATGATTCAATCTATTCTTGGTATTATTGCTAATATACGTAAACAAGTGGATATAAAGCAGCTTTTAGATTAATTTCAATAACCTTAGACACAAGATTTCTAAAATCTTGTGTTTTTTTCGATTACAATTGATTCTTTTCTTTCAATTCTTGGTAAGCCTTAGTCAACGTACTGTGGTGAATATCAGTAAGTGTGATGGATAAAGCCATGATCCAGATAATTGCAACACCAAGATAGGCAGGTAGATAAGATTGAATCACCTGAACAAGCGGCTCATGTGTTTGAAAATAGGCACACGATACCATGACTACAAGTAGAAGTGTTGGGGCTGCAAGAGCAGCAAAGAACATGATTCCAAATAATTTTAGAATAATGATTACGGTTGTAAACTTTTTCATAATAATAATCTCCTTATTTTTTGTGAATTTAGTTCAGTTAGTTTGTTAGTGGTATGGTAATAATTTTATTTCTAGAATTTGGATCAAAAATAATTGCATCTTGTTTGTAACCAAACATGGTAATTACATTCAATCGAAATACAGCATATCCTTTAAATGCTTTTTGAAACACATCAATGAATAATTGTTGATATTCTTCGTAGTTATCCGTTTCAATCGTACCATTAATTGTTAACGTAACGGTATCATGAATGTGAATATGTTTTCCATTTTCCTTATTGTCAAGATCAGTAGATGGTCCATGAGCATGATTCTGGAAACAGTGGATATCAAGACCAAATGGATAAAATCCCTTAAATGGAATGTTATCAAAAATATCTTGATTTTCTTTAGTAAGTTCTTGAAGTTGATGTTTGAATTGCTCTACAATTTTTAGACATTCATTATTGATTTGTTCATTAGCTTCTTTTTGAGTTTTTGATTTTCTAATGGCTTCAGTTAATGGTATGTGAACCATAGCTGTACCATTGATGTCGAAATATGTTCCCATTTAAATGCTCCTTATTTTATTGTTATTAAGATTATTATTTAAAATAATCAACCAATTTCTTAAAGTCTTCCGCAAGACCTTTTTGTTCAAGTGGTCTAACAGATTGAACACCACGAGATAGTTCATAGTAGAATCCATTCTCATGTAATTTCAAGATGTCATCGGTAGAAATAGATGGATCATGGTCATATCCAAAACGATATTCAATTTCAGTACCAGTTGGGGAAGTAATAACTATAAACAAACCACCTCTATGTTCATTATTAATTTGAATAGTACCATTATCATATTGATAAGCATGTAAATAATGTTTATCTTGAATAATGTCAAGAAGTGCTTCCATTTCTAAAGCTTCTTGCTCAGAAGTAAATTTATATTCAGGGTATTTGTCAATGGTATAGATTGCTTGTTTTGTAATTGCCATTTTTAGTTATCCTTTCAATATTAAGTGTGTGAAAATGATGGTGGGGTTATTATTTCTATTGTTTCAACTTTTCTTCAAATTCAGCCGTTAATTGATTCAATTTCACATTATAGTCATAAAGAATCAACCAAGTAGCCATTGGAAAAATGAAGTCTGTAGAGGGGTTGAGTTTTTGGATAGTGGTGTACGATTCACCTTGTCCTGAATCTACTTTCATAATGTAGTAAGAATCATTCAGATGAATCATGCAAAGTTTAGTCATAAACATAAATTCATCAACTTGTTCACGTGTGAGTGATTCAGTAACAACATCTGGTAAACTGATTTCAGTTGTAAGTTCAGGTTTATTGGCAAAGTAGTTACCAATTTGAGACAAAATTTCCTCACGAATTTCATATAAACTATTACCCCAATTATATTCAGAATAGAATGATTGGTATTTTTCAGAAATGGCTTCATCTGATAAATCTAATTCTAGAATTTCAATATCTGATAGACCTTTGATAATCTTAAGAAAAATTTGTTCAAATTTGTCTTCAGATTCACAAATATGATTTACGATTGATTGAATCCAAGAGCTATCCACATTGAAATCAAAATCAATAGTCATTTGATAAGATTTACAAATACCTTCAATCTCATCTTTTGGAGTGTTTTCATCAATTGTGATAGCGAACATAGTTTCTACAAATTGAATCAATTTTTCATAATTACCATGAAAAATTTCATTATAGTCAACATCATAAATGGTGATATTATCATAAAAATTGTTGTTAATTTTAAATGCCATGATTAAATGCTCCTTTTTCATTAAAATTATTTTCCATGTTGTGATAGTGAAACTATCGAAAATGGTGTTGAGAAGACCAGTTTTCTAAACTGGTCTTAGGTTTACAAGTTTGGTTGGCTTTGGTTCATATTTGACTGATATCGAGGTTTTGGTGCAGTTGTACCATATTGTTTATTTGGTTCAAAGGTAACAATATTAATATCAGTTTCATTTAGAATAAAGTTTTCAATTTTATTCCAATTACCGCCTGCTAGACCACAACCAATTTGACCTGGTACATAGGCAGGTAAGTTACGATCTTTAGCAAATTGATCCAATTTAAGCAAATTGTTCATGAGTGCATTTTCATCGGTATAAACAATTCCTGAATATTTGGAATTACCAAAATCAAACTGAGAGAATGAATTCAGAATAATTAAGTCTTCAGAAATGGTAACAGGTTGAACCAAACCAAATCGCTTCTCAGGCGTGTTGAAACGTGGGTCATGTGTCAACATATGATACCGTTCCTTGACAAGTGGGTAGGCTTCATAGAGACTACGTGCCATACCTGCTCCCATTGCATTTTGACAATTCACTTGATGCATAATGACACCTTTTGGAACATTTACAATATTTCCAACAAGGTCGCGATTCGTTTGATGTTGTGTCATGGTTGTTATACCTCATATTAAAAATTTTATGATTGATAGTTCTATTATATCAAAAATAACAGAAGTGGTGTTGAGTTATCAATTTTCAATTTGATCATAAAACTTATCACTATCTTCACTAAGATGTTGTGGCAATGATTCCATGAATGTTTTGAATTCATCTGTGGTCATTTCTTTAAAAACATCAAGGTTCTTAATGAGCATTTGAATCAATTTTGCAACATTTATTGGAAAATGGAATGAATGTTCAAAAGTAATTTCAATTGACTCATACTTATAACCAGGTTTGTAAATATCAACAGTGATGTTTTGAATATATTCGTCACCATAGTTAGATGTATCACAATAACCAGGATTGAACTCTTGGTCATAGTTAATTGCTGTAACAACAGCATTTTTGAGGGTGATGATGGGGTTATTAACTGAATCCCATGAGATCCATTTCGTTGTAGTCATATTTGTAGGTCCTTTCATATTGGTGAAATTTGAATAAAATCAGGAGTGGTGTTGGGAAATTTTAAAAATCAAATACTTTTGGTAGATCTGCTATAGATTTTTGTAGATTTACTTAGTATTTTATGATATACTAATGGTATCAAATGAATAAGAGGTTTACAAATGACACCATTATATGACTCAAAACAAGTTTTAACAGAAAATAGTATTGATTACTTTTTAGCTATGGAAGATTTAGATAAGGTTGCTGAAAAAATGAATGTTTCAGCTCATACTCTGAAGAATTATCTTTATGGTAAAAGTCAGATTCAAAACATGCCGTTTTATTTAGTTCAGGCAATTTCAGAATATGCCTACTATTCACAAGAAATTCGTCCGAATTATCGAACAACAGATATTGAAATGTTTCATCAATTACAACTTCAGTTGTTAGGTAAACTAGTTACCAATGAATCTGAGTTTGCGTTAATTGAATATAATATGAAACATTCAAATTCAGATAATATTCAATATTATTTTATAGATATTACAGATTTTCATTCATGGATTAATCAGTTAAGTGATTTGACTTATAAACTGAATAAATCATTGGATCACGTTCGATTTGTTTATTATGATCCAAATCATGCAGGAGATGGCTTACTCATTACTAAAAATATGCTAAAAAGTTTATCTATTAAGCGACAATCAATGTTAACAACTATTGATGATAAAGTGGCTTGTTTCCAATATTTCTTAACGGATAAATTGACAGAAATGTTAGCACATGATGAATCAAGTGTGAGCAAAGTGTTAACTTATCCTACCTATGCAATTTTATTAAATTATTTCTATGATCTTAATGATGATCAATTAAGTAATTTATACAAATTGGATATCAAAACATTACCTATTCGAGAAGATGTGTTGCGAGAATTTATTGAAAACATTCCAACAGATTCATTAAAACAACAATCTTACGTGATGGATGTAATAACCAATTTGTATAAATTGGACAATCCTCATGTGGAAGAATTGTCTATCATTCGATCATTTGTATCAAATCAAAAAGTGATGGATGGTTTGGCAGTTATTGCCTATAATACTTTGCAGCCAGTTTATCAAAAATATCTCATGATTTATGGATAAATGCTATTAATAGATATGTAAAAGGCGATTTAAAAACTGTAATCGCCTTTTACATATTGGTCAAGAGTAATGTGAATAGGTGTCCAAGTGACATCTTTTCTTTCATCTATATACCAAGATGCACCCAATTTAGGATATTCTGGATCACTTTTAACTGGTAGTTCAGTTTTGGAAATGATGTCACCAAGATGGTCAACCATAATATAATCACGAATCTGACACATGTAGCCTTTCTCATCATGACGAGCACCATAAGTGTGAAGACCCTTTTGGGTTAACGTTTCACGGTCTTCACTGGAAATACGGCTGTCTGAGAATAGGACTTCGTGTTCATTAATGATGAATAGTTGAAATTTTTGAGTTGGTTTAATTTTCATGGTAATAAGGTTCCTTTTCATCAAGTTATTTAAATTGAGGTTATTGGTTTTTCAAGTAACCACGTGTGGTCTTAGGTTTGTAATTTTCATATTGTGTCAAGCTATATTCTTTGATGAGCGGTTCTGTTTGATCCATTCTATCACGAACTACAATCTTTAGATCACCAAATTTTGGAATATATTGGTTTGTTTCTTGGCACCATTGAATGGACTGTTCCTTGAATTCATTTTGAGTGAGAGTAGTTGTTGACCAAGCTTGGAATAAGTCATAGGCAAAATTATAGGGAATGGCTTCCCACTTAAATTGTGGTGAGAAATGATTCCAGAAATCAACAACAGATTGTGTTGTGATAACATTTGGATTGGAATATTTAACACTTGGTGCTGAATCAACAATATCAGATGATGAGGATTCTTGCATAGGTGTTGCAATAGAATTCTGTGACAGTTCCACGACTTCTTGTTGTTGAACATTGTTAACAGCTTTCTCACTATCCAACACTGCAGGATCGTACATGGTGATAGATGATAAGAATGATTCCAACTTTTGATCAGTTGTTCCATTTTCAATCATCTTTCTAACATCATCCACTTTACATAGAACATCTACATAGTTGACATAAGTTAAATTACAATCCAACAAAAATGCATCTATGAGTGGAATGGTTAATGTTTCAAGATCATTTTTAATGTTGACCATGAGATTATCATATTCAGGGTGGTTATCATAAATGTAATTTGATTCTACTTTTAACCAGAGATACATATCTTTGTCTTTATGATCTGTAGAAAAATTACTTCTATTATGATTACCAAAATAATAATCTGGTAAAATTCTTGTATTTTCTAATAAGTTTTCTATATAACGAATATGATAACTTGAATAATGTTTATAAAGATCTGTGAAATAGGGAATCTGTTCAAAAATTTGATGTGATTTATTATAGTGTTTTTCTAACTTATAAGATAGTGATTGAGCTTGTTCACTATATTCGAGTCTAGAAGCTGTTGGTAAATCAATATAACGTAGTGATTGTTCTTTTATTTTATTTATTTTGTCAAGTGGGTTATTGATACTATTTAGAGTTGAAAGATAATTTCTAAATTGAGTATCCGTATTGAGGTCTTTTGTCACCTTATCAATAATTTCACCCAAAATAGTCACAACATTATCTGTATAACTATAGATATTTGGAGATTGAAGTGTATGATTGACATTTGTAAATAAGTATTTCAAGGCTTTGACACTATCTTTATACCGAATAGGTTCATGATCTAGAGCTTCTGATACAATTTCAACCACTTTATTCTGATTTTGACAAACATTGAGCCACATGTTTAGGTATTTCAATCTATTTTCATGAACTTCTACAACTTTATCAAATCGTTTGATAATTTCACTTACATAGGCAGATATAATTTTATTTGACATAGGGTTCCGATACTTTCTATTTATGATTATAGTTTTAGTAAACTCATTCGAGTCTTGGGTGGTGTTGAGTGGTGAAAAACCCGTAAAAAACTAAAACTGATGAACAATGTTCATCAGTTTTCTGGATTATAACCCTCTTTATCAATTGGTAACAAAGATGGGTCTATGGTTGACAAAGTAAGACCTTGATTTCGTAAAAATGTTTCAAAATCATGTTGACAGTTTTCTAAGTCAATTGTCTCATTGTCAAGGTTTGTATGTTCTAGTAAAAATGCTGCATATAGGTCACGTTGTACCATATGGTCAGCAATTGTTCGATTGTTTTGGCGCAAAGGTTCTTCTAAATAGGTTCCATCTGTGTGGTTTAATTGATAGACTTTAACCTTAGCTGTATTTGCTTCTCGAACTAATTTGCCTTGATAAGTAGCTTTATTCTTAATTTCTTGAAGTAGTTGACTTGGAGCATGGTCTAAAATAGGTTTACCATGTTGTGTTTTAGATCCATTTTCTGTACGCATTTGTAGATCTTTATACGTCATATCTTTCGTAATAAATTCGTCACCCATTGTGAGGATTTCATTCGCTAGAGCTTTGTGAGACAACTTGCGATTTTCTTGCAACACACGATGAATTTCAGCCAATTCAGCTTTTGTTTTCAGATAGTTTTTAGAATGAATCCACTTCTTTGGTCCTCGTTTAACCGTACCATCTGGATTATAGTTATCTGGATTGTTGGCACGACGCTGACGGTCTAATTTGCGTGATAGACGACGAATTTTTGCTTCAATTTGTTTACGGTTTGAAATAGGTGCTAACTCACGTAGATCTGTTTGGTAATGAGAAGATAGGGCAATTTTAGGAATCCCTACATTAATTCCAACAGGACCTTTTAAGTTAGACACATGTTTTTCTTTGATAGGTGGCGTACCTACAAAGATTTGCTGCACATAGTATTTATATTGACCACGAATCATTTTACGAACGAGACGACTGTATTTAACCGTGTGAGTTAGAACATTTCGTTCATAAGGGTCGTTTTTATAAACAACTGGTATCAGCAATTGTTTAGATCTTCGACCCATTTTGAACATTTTGTTCCGTATTGACAAACCTGAATCTGATTTACCCTCAAATGATAACAAGTCATTATGCAAATTAATTCGTTTAGCACCTTTTGCAAACTTAACTTTAGAATAGACATCCCAAGCACGTGAACCAAGTTTTATTGCTACATCAGATGGGATATAGTCATGATAATTTCGGTCATTTCGATATTTATTAGCAAATTTTGTGAAAGTAAATTTACCAACTAAATCATAATCTGCATCTAATTCTTTTAGAATTTTGTTTCGTTCAGCACCTTTATCCAATTGATAAGCCTTTTTATAACGTGGGTCTTTCTTCATCTTGTGAGTACGTTTCAAAATTTCACGAAGTGTGGTGTGGTAGATATCTTGTGCCATTTTGAATCGACGTTCTAATTCTTTAGCGATTTCGCCATTTACTTTTAATGGAAATGTGTAGATGAAAAAGGATTCATTCTTTTTAGTTTTTGCCATGATTTCTCACTTCTATATACTATTTATTTTATTGGGGTATATAAATAAACTCTACATCCCCAAAAAAAATTAAAACAATATCAAATCAAGCAACTTCATTATGAAATTGACTGATTTGGTATTGTTTTTGAATGATAAATTGTCTATTGAGACGCCTATTTTGCAATGATGTTAAATAATATGCAAGAGGTAAAACTTTTATAATGGTGTTGAATTATGTAATCATAAACAACATAATAAATTTATAATTAAATGGAGGGCTTTTATAACCATGTTAAATGGTGTGATTACAAAACGTTCTACATGTCTTTGCTTATCCGTTTGTTCTTTTGTAAGAATGTTAAACAATAGGATTATGAAACTCAATTTCTGTTTCCAAACCTTGACCTCGACTTTCGTAACCATGTTAAACAATACGATTACAAAACCTCACATTTAACACTATATTTAACATGTAATAACCGCTGTCATCAGAAGACTGTTGAGCGTTACTGAGCATATCATGAGTCTCACATTGCGTTTTCAACTGGTGTTCAATGAGTTGGTTATTGTTAGTTGACAAGAGTTTGTGAACTCATTAATGTCAACCTAAAGAGGACTACAAATGGACCCCTACTAAAAACCAGTAATTGAAAAACCTAACCTGTAGATTCTTCAATCACCAATTTAGAACAAGTTTTTTTAGGATGGTAACTTGTAACCATTGGGCGCGTAGATACATGCTTTTATAAACATAACTTCGTGAGTTGATGGCTCATTACTGATTATAGAAACATATATTACAATATGAGCTATGAACTCATATCTAAATGGGATAACTGGATTCGAACCAGTGCGTCAAGGAGTCAAAGTCCTTTGCCTTACCGCTTGGCTATATCCCAATAATAATGTAAGACAATTTGAAACTAACATCTTTGAATGACTAGGTGGTTCATTCTAGTTAATATCCAACCATCTTACATGGTGTGCAAGCCTACGTAGAAACCAACATCTGCAAATGATTTTCAAACAATCATTCTCCGTCAATATCCAAGTATCTTACTCAGATGTTCATCGTTAGAACAATCTGCAACGGTCCTGACGAGAATCGAACTCGCGATCTTTGCCGTGACAGGGCAACGTGATAACCGCTACACTACAGGACCTATGTGCGCACCGTATGTTTATGATGGTTACTGTGCGCATCGCTCCATCTACCTGCACATTTTACGTGAGATTACGGTTCTGCACGTTTAGATAGAAACCTATCTAAACTCCGCCAACAGGGCTCGAACCTGTGACAACCTGATTAACAGTCAGGCGCTCTACCAACTGAGCTATGGCGGATTATGAAGACATGTTGACTAGAATCATTGAGAGTTCCTGTCCAACGATGACGTTGGTCTACACCAACATGTCTTATTCCATTACGATTTGTAATCATAATGGTCAACCATACACTTATGATCCCCAAGGAGTCATGAGCTCCTAGCTCTCAATGTGTAAAGAAGTCTGTGAGAATTGAACTCAAGTCGTGTCTAGTGCGCAATGACAACTCATTTATCAAATAGCTGCAGACTATTTGACAAACCGCTTCCTAGCCAGACTTCATATAGAACTAGGCGAATTTGCCTAGTTCGGAGCATGGAAAATGAAAAAAGAATATCCCTTAATTCCTAGTAGGAGAACTTAAGAAAGGAATTTGAATGAGTTTGGTGTCAACTAGGAGAGGATTGACACCAATGGAACCAACTGGATTCGAACCAATGACCCACGGATTAAAAGTCCGTTGCTCTACCAACTGAGCTATAGTTCCTAAGAGTGGATTAGCCGAGAGGATCTTCGACGCTGATGCACTGATCTAATCCCATGATTCAAATTGAATCAAGTTTGTTACATTGACCTCAACAAGTTATTATAGTCGACATCACACCTGTTAATCCAATGCTTTTTATAGTCCGTATGGGGTTCGAACCCATGTTACTGCCGTGAAAAGGCAGTGTCTTAACCACTTGACCAACGAACCAAAATTATTAGGCTTTCATACGTTACAATGTTTCAATATGAATCTAATACCTATTGCGTAACAATAGTACCATATCTAGTATTACTATTTGAAAGGTCTTGACCTTTACCTAATATGTGTCCACCTCAAACAAGTTCATAACAAGTGGACTGTAAACGCATCATAAATGAAATCATATGAACCTTATCAAAAATATGATTCTCATTGAACTTGGGATGTATTTACGTTATCAATACTTAGAGTGGGAATCGAACCCACATGACCTCGATAGGTATGCATTTTGCAGTTTCCATTCATCATAAGGTTTCTCACCTTAGACTATCTAAGTACTTATGATAATATTATCATAATGAAACATTAACGACCGTGCTCAATTTTAGCAGGTGTAGAGCTCCACCCCCTGCCATGCAGGATTGCGAGAGAATTTATGACATTATGATTATAATACATAACCATATGCTCAGAGAGGGGGTCGAACCCTCACGATCCAAATGATCACACGGGCTTAAACCGTGTGCGTCTGCCAATTCCGCCATCCAAGCTTTATGTAACCTGATTAAAACCACATAAAGAATCAGGCTGACCGCATTATATGTGAGAGTAAAGGGTCGTTTTTAAGTTCAGAAGCTAACCTCACATGAGTTGCTTACTGTGTGGAATGCATCTTTCGTATTTAAAAGATGCCGACATTGTAAATAACTTGACCAAAATGGACACATCAAGTGGGCGCATTCTAACCATTGTCAAACTTCGTTGTTTGAGCGCGTTCTCATGTTTCATCAACATAACTATTGTACAATAACTTGTTGTTTTTGTCAATAGATTATGATTGAATTTTATTAGATTTCACTTAAATATTAAGCAGCCATGTTCTTGTGTTTACTGCCACGAACATAACCACTCAATTTCTTTTTATTTTTGCCAACACTTGCACCTTTACGTCGCATGTGCAGCAACATTGCCAATTCGTCTGGGCTCATTTTACCAGAACGCTTGGCAGAAATTCTGATAGTCTCGCCATCAATAGAAGCATTTTTATGTTTAGGCTTCATGGCAGATTTAGAGGAACGTTTAGACATTCTTACCAACCATAAAGAAATAACTATAAATAGTTATTCTATTCCTTTCATTTAATATTTCAATTAAATTAGCTGTATGGTAAGCTATTTAAATAGTTTGAGAATCCTCTTTATTTCAAAACAATAAAGATTTTTTCAAACACTAAATTGTATTACTTAATTTCACAATCTTTCCGTATCTAGTCTTCAGATTGTATTAAGTAATTGTTATGTAACCAAATCGGTAAAAGAAAAAGAAGAAAATTAACGAAAATGGTGTTGAGGCGTGAGACGGATGGATCTAAAAGAAGTGGACTTATTGAAATGAATTGCCTTAGTAGTTTTATTTTGAAGCATTCTGCTTATGACATAATTGAATCATTTAGCTGATTTGGTATGATTTGTCACAACGTGCTACGACGTGAAGTATTTTGCATCATGCAAAAAATGGAACGAATTTATTAAAGTTTGTTTAAAATGGTACATTTGAAATATTTGACTGTTATAGGTGGGCGTAATCTACGCCAAAAAAAAATCTTTAACCATTGGCTAAAGATTTTTATTATTAATAACCTGGATAATTAAATGTTCCCCAAGCTTTCAACAAGTTGTGCATAGAACCACCAAATCGACCATCAATTTGTTGATTCATAAAGGCTTGATGGCTTTCAGGTGTGGCATAGCCTGCATAACCTGCACCAGTTTGACCAAAACCTGGATCTTCAATACGATATAATACTTCAACCGCTTCTTCAACTGTCAAAGAGTCAATTAGGTTATTTAAACCAGTAGCAATATGGTAATCAGAACCATAACTATGACCTGGGATACCAGATAATAAATTGATAACCTGTTGTACACGATCTGAATAATGATGAACCAATAGCCCATCATTTCCAAAATAAGGTCTGGTATTTGACGGTGTGGCGGATGTGGCAGGTAAGGCACGTTGATTTACTTGTGTCTGAACTTGCTCTTGAGCAGCCAACTCAGCCTGTTTTGCAGCTTCTGCTTCAGCAGCTTTACGTGCCGCTTCAGCTTCCTGAACTTTACGAGCGTTATCAGCATCAATGATTGCCTGACGTGACTTATCCTGAAGTTGATCTGACATGTCTGAAACACCTGTTAGAAAGTCTTCAGTAATTTGCTTACTATCAGCCGTTTCATCAACAACTATTTTAATGGTGCGTTTGACACCAGTTTCCTCAGATGGTTCACTTTCAGCTTGTACTGGATGACTACGAGCTAGACTTAATACACTTAAACTAAGAAGTGTGATAAATCCAACTTTCTTTAAATATGGATTTAATTTCAAGGGTTCTCACCTCATTGTTTTATTTTTCTAACCATATTATACTATACTTGAAAGCGATTGTCAAACAGTGTTGGTGAGATTATGTGTAATTATATAAGATTTTTAAATTAGTTTTCATTGATAACAATTCTACGAATATCATTGAAGAATGTATGTTTACGATGAGACCAATCTGTAGAATTTGGATCACCATAGAGGTAAGTATTGACGTGTTTTAATTCATCAGATTCGTCACTATCAAAGTCTTCTAAATTATCAATAAATTCTTGATAATCATCAACTGAAACAAGAGTGAAATGCGTATCAGAATCCTTATGTTTTAAATTCACATCTACTTTGAGTGATACGGCATCTGGGTCATTACTTGTGTCTGTTGATACAGTTGTAATAATATCAATATCATCTGTGAGTGGTACTTGAATGTTGGTCATATGGAAACAATCTGATGCGAGGAACAACATGAGTCCTGCTTGATTAGTTTCAAAGATGTTTGTGATAACAGCTTTAACATCAGGATCAGTATTTTCATCAGCTTGAATTTCAGTCAAGGCTTCTAATTTTTCAAAGGGTGTGAAATAGGACGATGTTGACACATGAACAATATTTTGTTCATGTTCAGATAATGGTGTGATAATTGACATATTTATATTTCCAATCCTTTCTTAGAAAATAATTCTAACATTTGGTTCATTTCGTTTTTCAATTTCATAGGCAAGTTGAGCCAATAATAAAGCTTTTTGATAAGCTGGGTTAGACAATCGTGAATCATTTAGAATATCTTTAGTTGATTGTTGTGTCATAGTTTGAGTCATAGGGGTTCCTTTCTACTTATGATAAGAATAAACGTTTGAGTCTATTTTCAACATCCGCAATATTTATTGGAATGGAATAACTTGATATTTCAATGGTTGGTGTTGATTGAATACCATATTTTTCTACAACGGATAGTGTAATAGTACAAAGGTCATGTAATTTGATTTTTATAGTAATTTTTATAAAATTGTTTTTAGACGATTCACTTGTTGAAATAAAACCATGTTGATTTTGAAAGTTAAGTCGATTGTCAACCATAAATTTGTATAGTTGAGCATTTTGATCATTTTTGAAAAACCATTTGTGAATATGGTCAGCTAATTGCTCAGAATTATCCATAGATTTAGTAGTTTGAAATTTATTGAATAAGTCTTGAACTGTCACATTTGAATTGTTATCAAATACTTGATCTGTTTTATCAAACATTATACAAAATTCAATCCTTTCCGTTTAGTTATAATACGATTCACTGAAGTAAATGGTTAGGACCATATCTTCATTAGACTTGGGATCAGCTTTTGTAGGAACTAACTCAATTCGATCTTTATCCATATAAAACAAGGTATTCTTTTTGAAAGATTTGAGTCCATCTAGAACACGGTTTTTCAGGATTGTTTTGATGGAATATTTTTCAGCAAGGTCACTACAGAATAACCAACCCTCATGTTCAAATTCAACATCAATCCAAGTCTCAAAGTTATCTTCAAAATAACGATAGACATATCCAATTGTATCAGCTTCTTTGATGCGCTTTTTGAGTTTACAATAATTGGATTTTGTTAGTGGTTGAAAGTGTGGAATTTCAAGAGTCTTTTGAATGGCTTTGAGATTTGGTTTTCTTTGATTCATGATGTTGTCCTTTACAGTTACGAAATGTTGTGTTAGAAAGGGGGTTATTCATTAAGGCTTGATAATCCCACGTTTCAATTTGGAACGACGGACTTGGATGGCACGAATGCCATGACCAATAAGCTCAGACAGTTCTCTATCAGAACGTTGTTGAGCTAGAATAAGGTCATCTTTTTCAGGTGTCCATCGTTGAGGTTCTTTACGATTACGGTCATAATATCGTTTATTAGCTTTTTGATGGATGGTGCGTCCTTTTTTAGATTGACGATATTTGATTTCAGCTTCACTTAATGGCATTAGTCACTCACCTTTCTAACCATTTAGATATGTGATTCGGACTTGCCAAGGTTTATTGACATTAGATGATGCTGCGATTTCGAGACGATTTTCAAAGGTTTTGGTAATAGTAATGTTTAAATCAAGAATTAAACCTTGATAATTTAAATCAAAAACTAGACTTTGACTGTTCAAATCAATAATAATTGGATCAAATTTAGAATGATTGAATAATTTTTGAGTATAATGTCTTGGGTCATTATTAAACTCATCACAAAATTGTTTAAAATATTTGCTTGATTCAAAATCATTTAAGTATTGACAATCTTTTGAAATTCGTTTTACAATTTCTGCCAATCCATCTTGTACAAGTGGTAGTGGGCGAGCAATTAGTTCGTTTTTTGAGTATTCAGTCCATACGTACATGAGTTGGGTTTCCTTTCCATATTAATCCAGTTGACCAAAGGTAAATGTGTCACCCACAAGACCACAATAATTGAAGATTGATTCACCATAGATAATATTATCAAATGTTTTTTCCAAGTAATCATTCAATTCTTGTTCTGAAATAACTGTGAGCAATTCTTTTAGAACAGTTAGATAAGGGTGTTGAGTTTGTCTAGTTTGATCACAAAAGATGGAAACATCTAATTTATAATTTAGGTCATCATCATCTGGGTTATTATCTGGAATAATATAAATATTAGTATTTTTTACAATATTGCGTATATCTAGATATAGATTTGGATCTTTTACTGCTAATGGTTGTACTGGTGCATCTTCAGAATTAGTTATAATTAACGCTGCTAGTAACAAACTTCGTTCAGACTTAGCATTACCAATGTTAGAAGATGTATTTTCCCAAAGAATTGAGAGTGTTTTATAACCCTCACGATTTGGTGCTGTAACATACCAGGTACCTCTACTTGAAGCCATATGTTGTTCCAATTTATCTAGAGTTGGGTAAGATTTTGTCATAGATGTAGTCCTTTCATTTTGATACAATAATTAAATCATCACCACGTTGTGATTTAGCTAAACCACAAACTGCATCTGGTGAATAATGACCAAGATCATTATGATAATCCATTTCAATCTTGTATAGTGGTGTGTTTTCATCAACTAGGATATCTTTTTCAAGTTCAATAGATAATCCAGAAGCTGAACCGTGGATGGTGTTGAAGAAACCAAATAAGGTGCCTTTGCCAATCATAACATTTTTCTTTCTGGAAAGATTGAAAATTGCTTCAAAATCATCTGAACTTGGAATCGCAACTAATTGACAACCATTCAAGTCTGTTACATAATCAAACAATTCTTCATAGACAGATGTCAAGAATGTTGATTCTTTGCGTTTTTCTTCTGATTTTAAATCAGCTCTGGTGTAACCTTGACTTTGAATGAGCCAATCTAGTGGTGTACTTGCATCACTTGTTTCAAAATCATCATCTTCAAAGGCTAGTACAAATTCACGTTGAAGAACGTCATAATCCTTATCCCAATTATGACCAAAATAAATGGTGACATCATCAGGATAACTGTTTTGGAGTAAATGTGTTGCATTGTAATCATAAGTGATGACTTCATGAAATGTTTCTATAAGGAAATTATAACCACATTCTTCATCAGTTACTTTTTGAATTTGATCTTTAATATCAGAGTTTTCTGCAATGAAATCTTTGATATATATTTCAATATCATCATATTCAATATCAAACTTATGTTCACAAAGATACCATGTTGCAGCATGTTCAAAAGAATCTGCATTTTCATCATTAGCTAATTTTAGAATTTCTTCCAATTCATCAGATGATAATCCATCATCATAGCTCCAAAAATGTTGATAAGTTTTATCATTTGGGAATGCAACTTGTAAAAACTTTTTGAACATTTCTTGAAGTTCTACTTTTGTTAATGGTTTTGTATCTAAAATAAAGCTAACAAAATTAGATATGGTTTTGAAATTTACAATATCATCATCTAATTGTGATTTGATATGTTTAGCATCTTTTAGAATTTTTTCATGTTTACGTGTTGAAATAGTGGACATGTGGATAAAATCTCCTTTCAAATTTAATGTTAAAATGAATCTTCAAATAATTCGATTCTATCAATTGGTAAAACACATACATCTAAGATATGGTCATATGAATCACGTTTTGAAATTCGAATTGTTTCAATCATGCTATCAATATAGAGTGAATGACCCAATCCAAATGGATTTGTGATATCATAATTATATTCATCACGTAGGATGGGGATGATTTTAGCGTACATATCTAAGAATGAACTTGCAATTTCAAGTTGGATGGTAGAATTGAGACCAATTGCACAAATATGACTTGTGTCATCAAGAATTTCACCTAATGGTACAATAAGTACAGATTCGCTACCATCTTGAGAAGTATGGGGATGGTTTTCAGTATGGTGCAAATGAATATCATTATCAGCATACAATTTCAAAATGTCATCAACGCTTAAGTATGAGAAATAGATGCTTATACAAGAATCAATATTTTCAATGACAAGGTGTTTGAACTCAAGTGTGTCCGTTAATTCATAAAGTTTCATGGGTTTAACTCCTTTTATTTATTATGTTGTATAATTGCAAGGGTTTAGTTAGTATTCGTCATAACTATTCCAAAATGAATCTTCAAAGTGAGGATGTGGAGATACAATTTTGAACTTTCGGAACATAGTGTTAAAACCTAACATTTCATATTCATGATATAGTAGTCCTCGTACAAATGAGGTGGTGACAACTACAATCTGGGGTGGAAATTCAAGTGTGACCACATCATGTGTATCAATATGGTCTGCAATTTGCTGATTGTAGGTCATTAGACCAAATTTGTGACCTGATAAACCTAAGAGGTTTTCATCAAATTTGAGTTGAATAGTTTTCATGATGAAAAACAGTCCTTTCATTAGGATAAGTGGTGTGAATATGTTTAAACGTTCTATAAAGAACATCAAGAATCAATTGATTAGTTTTATGAAAATCTTTATCAACCTATTTATGAACAATACTATGATAGGTTTAAATGGTTATTGCAAATATTAACAAATATACCACTTAATTCTTAACGTTCTGCAATATCTTGTGTAACAAAATATTGTTTTCATTAAAGGTATCCTACTATACCCCTAAACCCTCTCTTAGATAAATCTAAGATATAGGTTTACGTATAATTTGAAATTAAGCTCAAATTAGATAAATTTGAATAATTTTTCAAACTTCTTGTGTGATGAGAAACTAAAGTTCTATCTACAACTTTATCTAAAGTTGCAAGTCCTTTTACTAAAATGTTGTAAGAACCATTTATATCTGCATTCAAAAGGAACCCATATTTTGTCTTATATAAACCTCGACTAATACGTTTACCTGAAAAGTTAGGTTGAGTTTTAAGTTCCCCATAAACAGGTAATTCATCTTTGTCTACAAAACTAGCTTTAGAAGTATAAGATTCCTCTTGTTCTATAACTTCAATTCCTCTTAATTTACACTTGTAAGTCAGTTGAGAAATAAAAGTGTTAAAAGGGATACTTACAAAGGTCTGATTCATTTTCTTCCCTAAAGAAACCTTTTGTTTCCAACCTACATTTTTACCAATAAAAACTTTTTCAATAGACATCTCGTCAAAATAAAGTGAGAGAAAGGACGTAATTTTATGAAGTTCAGTTTGTAATTTCAATTCACGATTTCTCCAAAGACGGTGGATATTTTTACTTGTTCTTTGGTTTTTTGGAAGTTTAGATTGTGCTTTAGCGATTAAACGATTATAACCTTGGTTGATACTTTTTATTTTAGATCCTTTTACTACTAAAGGGTTAATACCATTTGAAAAGACTACACTAGCCACATTATCTACACCTAAGTCAATAGCAGCATAATTTCCTGTATGTTTGAACGGAACACCTTTCACTTCGTAAACAACCTCAATAATAAAAGCACCTAGTTTGGGTACGATGCGTACACACTTAGGATTTTCAACATTTGTTGGTATGGTTAAGTTCAAATCTTTAGGGCATAGAATAAGTTCGCCACTATCTCCTCTTTTCTTTGAGAATGTTTGGTTTGTGAATTCTACGACATAACGTCCTTCTGTTTTATGAAGGTATTTAGGTAACTGAGGTTTACTAGTTATACTTAAATTAGACTTATCATGAAAACATTTTAAGAGTTGATAATAAGAATTGATGGAAGATCCAAGATTTTTTAAGATGTTAGTGGAAACCTTAGAAGGTAGTGCCAACATGTCGTCTTGCTTCTCTGTTCGAAATTGAGAAACTAAGTCAACCCATGATAACACTGAAAGTTTTTCTTCTTCTTGACACTTGTTTCGTTCAAAGATGGATTGACGAATTTGGTATAAGCCTGCATTATAAAGATTCTTAGCTTTAAAGGTTAAATCGTTACAGATAGGATACAAAGCATGTCCTTCTTTAATCCAGTGACGTTCTACTTGTCTCATGGTCTTTCTCCTTATTTAAGGTCTGAATAATAGTTTCCGTTTTTCGTTTAGCTCTACGTCTGCTATATAATATTGCTCAGAAAGAAGTAAGTAATCCTTTTCTTTTTCTTCTTGCGTCTAATATAACATATTTTCTACAAAAATTCGTAACAAAAGAATACAATTTATATTAAAATGATATAAATTAGATTAACCTTTGAAATACTATAAAACAAAAATGGCTCAATTAGTATGATTGAGCCATTTTTGTTGTTTGATGAATTTTTAACATATTTTTCATGGTAGCCGTTGCATTGATATAAATTTCATATTGACCTTTATATTCTTTATCCAATTGGTGTTGTAAATCATTAAAGAACATTGATGAAATAGAACCATGTAATGATTCTTCATATGTCATGATATCAGTATAACTTGCAATTAATTTAGTAACTGGATCTGACATATCTTGTTTCAGTTGAATTTTGTCAGACAGTGGTGTAAATCGAAATTCAATTGAATGCGCCATTGGGTAAACCTTTCTGTGTTATTTTTATTAAATCCAGAATGTTGGAGCCATTTCTTCAAATGCTGACCATAGTGTTTGGTCGTCACTGATATCACAATGTTCAATGAGACGATGTGCATAGAAACGGTGACGAGCTTTTTCACTTTGATAATCAGAACGGATTCTTGATAAGAATTTATCTAATAGACTAGTTTTGGAAAGGTGTTTTAGATAGAATACGAGACTTTGACGTAGTAAACCTCTAGCATGTTCTATGTATTGATGTTGAACAATTTGTGGCAGAGATTTAAGGATATAACAATATTCATCAAATGACTCAACCATTTCTCGTTTGAAAATCATTTGTTGAATCAGATCTTTATAATAAACACCATCTTGATTGGTTTTTTCTGGATAATGCAATTCAATAACGGCTTGCCAATAGTAGAGCATCGTAACTAAGAAGTCAGTACCAACATATTCCACGTAACCGTGTCGTTTGTATTGACTTTTTAAACGTTTTGGCAATCGTTTAAAATTTCTAAAGTGGATAAATGCGCCAGAATTTTCATCTAAATAGGTTTGGATATCTGTTGGTAGTTTGTGATAGGAATGTTTCCCCATTATAGTCACCTCGTTAGGATTCATAGATTATGATGTTATGATGAGTAAAATCGAAACAGATTCAGTAATCCATTTCTACCTTATCATAATAACGTGCTTTTACAGATTGAGTGGACTGTTTAGCTTTGATGTGAGCTAATTTAACAGTTGATGGTTTTGGAGTTGGTTGGACATGATTTTCATAGTAATAAGCATCTGCAAAAATTTGACGGTCTTTTTCAGTCAAATGACCTAACTTTCGCATTTGTGGTGTCAAGTCTTTCTTGAAATAGAGCAGTTGTTCCGTACTAGTGCAAACAGATGTATCTGATATGAAACCTGCTTTTTCAGATTCTGTTAATGGTACACGAGGTGGCCATTTGTTATTCAAAGCTGAGCGGCATTGAGCAACGGTATAAGAATCACCATCAGTTGAAATGATGACACATGGACGATACTTACCTGTGCCTTTACGGTAAGCCTTTTTCATTCGTTTTTCATCTATCATGTTTTCATTAGAATCCAAACCATCTAAGAATGGTACGAAAGTTAGAATAGTATCAAATGGCTTGTATTCACGATAAGACGACCCTTTCTTAGAGTTTGGTTTACTACGTTTAGGTCGTTTTGATCGCATTGGTTCAGTATATTGTCTAGCCATTTAACCTATATTAACTTTCTGCCCAAGCTTGCATGTCACGATCCAGACCAAATGTTGTTGCCAATTTGGTGTATGCTGTTGCTTCTTCAGGTGTAAAGTCATCTTCAGTCATACATGGGTCGAAACCAAGCAGGGATTGTTTCTTTAAATTATCTTGAATTAATGTGTTAAAATGAATAATCATCATTTGATACCTACTTTCTAGTCATATTGTAACACATAGGAACATCTTTAGCAAATTGGAATATTGGAATCGTGAGACAGTGTTGAGGGGTGTGTAACTAAGATTCAGATATCTAATTTATTTTTCTTGATATAATGGTCAATAGCTTGTTTAACTCCTTGTCGCAAGCCATCTTCACTATCATACACTTCACTTAATTCCTCTAGATAATCTTCTAAATCCTCACAAGCTTGTTTGGAAGTATAAACATAACTGGTATAAGTGATACCATCTTCAGAATGACCATTTTCTGCTTGATCAAAGGGTGTACTTTCGATCCAAAAGCCTTTGTATTCAAATTCAATCATATGGGTAGGTTCCTTAATGTTCAAAAAATGGTTTTAATTCATCTAAAGCTTTATCAATTGTTTCAGCTTTGATGATTTTGGAATGAAGTGTTTGACCAATTTTACATTCCACTTTGATGGTTGAATAAATAACTGATGCGATATAAACATCATTTACATCATCATTGTATCTATCATATAATTTTTTGTACAAAACTGTACAGAATTCTTCTAACTGGTGTTTGTGAAGTTCTAGAGCATGATCTAATAATAACTCACTGGTTTCAAGAGATGTCTCACCAATGAATGTATGACCATCATAAGGTGTATAGGAACCACTATTCCATTCCCTTTGAACTTCATCAAATACTTCATCAGTAGGTGTGTTATCAGGAATTTCAATTTGGTAATTTTCAATTTGATACATGTCAATATACATAATTTTTGCGTCCTTTACTTATAATTAATTTGTTTGATTAGGTGTTTCACTTGGTAGTGTTGGCAACCAATTGATCATTTGTTTCTTTAGTTTATGTGGTGGTACAACATCTGCTAGGGCAGATTGGTTGGCAAGTGCCATGTCAATGAGCCAGAAATCGTTGTCATTTTGCATGATATCCAATGACCATTGTCCTTTAAGGTCAACCGTTGGAATGAAATGTTGAACCTTTTTGGTAAGCATATCTACGTTTTTATCATAACGTTTGTAGAGTTCATCTTCATAGGTAGTGTAGATGATATAATCATGTACCTTATCTGGTTCATCTGACTCACCTAGATTCTTCTTCATCACATCTTCACGCCAATAAGGGCTGACACCAATAATTTCATTGGTATCAAAGTCAATGAAGAAACGATATTCCGTATGTAATGGCATTCCCTTGTAAATACAAGGATTGTCTTCCTTATCAGCGATGTACTCACGTACCACCCATTCATTGGTTGTGGAGACACCTGGAATAGAAACATTGTTGAACATAGATGCCATTTGGTTGGCTTGGTGGTGAATGTAGAGCAAATACTCACCTAATTCATGAACTTCTTTCTCTCCACGAACAACAGCATTACGGAAGTCAAATTTAGACGAATAGGTTCCAGTCTTAATGAAGTAATCCTTAGTTACATCTAAGTCAAAAGCTTCCATGCAGAAATCATCTACAATTTTTAGAGTAGTGGGTGTGAGTGATTCATAAGGCAGGCGAGTCAATTGAAGAATTGGAAGTGGTACTTTGATGATTTTTGTTTCAGGTACTTTGAAGAAACTTTGTTGATCAACAGCTGCTTTTAGTTGTGGGAACCAGTGACCCATGGCATTTTGATTACAGCCTAAAATTTCATACATAATGGGATCTAGATCAAGGATGTCTAGTCCTTGGAGAAAACGCATGTAGAAGTCTTGTTTACCTGTATCAAGAAATTTTTGATAGTAGTCTAACACATGAATGTAGGAATCTTCAGCAATTTCTTTTTTGAGCAAATGTGCTGTTAGTTGTGGCTTTAGTTCATCTGGCAAGGTTTCAATTACTTTCGTTGTAACTGGTGCAGGTGTAAGATCAACATTTTGTTTTTTAAAGCCATACTCAACTAACAATTCTTCTACAATAGTTGCAGCTAAAATTGTTGCTTCAGGTGATAGATATGGACTGGTGTTGTGTTGTTTTACCATACGTGAGTTCTGTTTGAAGAAATTAGTGGTAGTCATATCAACTTGATCTTGAGTTTTCCAATAAGATTCTTCAAAGGCTTTGAGAGCGTCTGGTGAGACTTTCAACAATTCTGCTACATCATCTTTAGTAAATAATTCAGTTGGCTTAGATGGTGCTAGATTTAGATTTTTAAGAAGATTGTTAATAAATGACATGGCAGAATGTCCTTTCTAGTTTTATTTAGATTTAACAGATGTGGTGTTGGGTAATGATGGTGAATGGAATCAATTAGATATCCATTTCAGTCATTTTAGCACCATTGTATTCCATAGATTTGAAAATAAAAGGTGAATGGGTGACAATTGAGATATGTGTATCAGGTACTTCTAAGTAACTATAGATATAATCTATATCTTCAACAATTCTTAAGATGTCATTAATAATTTTAGATTGTGCATTTAAGCTCAAGTGAGATTCAAGGTCATCATACAATAAGTGAAGTGGTTCTTTTTCCATTCCAATTAGTGCCATTGAAAGGCTAGAATCTTTAAATTTGATCATGGTTAGGAATGTGTTCAAAATGAGTTTACTGGTTTGAATCTGACCATCACTCATATATAATTGTTCGCCATCAGATGGATTGGTGAATGGTTTGCCATTTAGAGTAGGGTGACCATTCGTGTTAAATTGAAAATCTAAGTTGTAACCTGATTTGAGAAAATGAAAACACATTTCTAAAACCTCTTGAAATTTTGGGTCATTTGACTCAGATTGCATGCGATTAAGTGTTAGTAAGATAGATTCCAGATTTTCTACTGTATTTGGTGTATCTGTAATCAATTGATATTTAGGTTGAATGATGTCAACTGAAGCATTTGGATCTGCTACAGCTGCAAATGGATGTTGTGATACCTCACGTGCTAGATATTTAAGGAACATGCTTTTATAGGAACCATTTGGTCCATAGATAACATTATGTTCATATGGTTCAAATGTGAATGAGTGGTTGGTGTTTGTATTAATAAATAACATATTTATTACTCCTTAATTTATTATTGAAAAGTTTGGACATTTTATTGACAAGTGTTCATATAAATGTTATACTATATTTATTATCCTATTTATGGATTGAGAGGAGCCACATAAATGGCTATTGGTTCTGGAAACACCCATGTTTCACAATATAGATAAGGATCTGTAATAGATACTGGTAACAATTTAATGTCAGTCTTACGGTTGGTTACCACTTCAACTAATACATATCTATCTTGATTTCGACCTGATTTCCAAATAGATACTTGGTCTTTTGTCAATGTGAATAGAAATCGTCTACAAGCATTTTTCAAAGTAATTGACGTTGATTCCAAGGCTTCTTTAAGAAATAGGTCAAAATTAGTATAAGATACAAGACAGTATTCAGTTTTAGTATTAGCCATTTATGTTTACTCCAATCATTGTATTATATAGAATATTGAGGTAATTTTATTGAATTTGATAACATTAAAAAATAAAATCAAAAGTGGTGTTGTGTTAAGTGGATTACTTGTAACCATTGTACCAAATTTAGTCAATGCGGATCAAGTACCATTACATAATGATCCTATTTGGAATCGTTATGGATATGTGACAACTTCTACCACATCTGAGAAACAACAGGAATCCCTTACTACCATGGATAATTCTCAGAATACTAATGTAGATGCTGAACGTAAAGCTGCTGAAGACCTTGCTAACTATTGGGCTCACTACGACTGGTCTAAACACGTATCTTCATGGTCTAATTCTAGCACCTCATACAATCGGTATGGCTATATCATGTATCCATAGAATAGACTATTGAATAAAACAAAAGCTAAGTAATGATTTACTTAGCTTTTTATAATGTATCAATAGCCTAGATCAATTTATTCTTCAACTTGATACTTATTTTGCAGTTCTTCTAAAATATTCAAGATGTCACTAGCTGTATATTTGGCTTCAAGTGGTTCATTGGTTTGATAGGTTTTCAAGATTTCACTTAAGAATGGTTCTTTTGCAGCAGTGATTTCTTTATGAAATGATTGGTGGATGGCACGTTTTTCTTGATCTAGGGTGACTTTGATATCTTTTTCAAGTGTACGTAATGTTTCGTACATGGTCGGATAATTGTATTCTAACATGTTGATATGGAACCTTTCTAATTATTAATCCTTGATAAATTGAATATCACCAGTCATCAAATCAGTTTGTAGTTCTTGAATTAGTAAACTGGCGAGAGCATAGGGTTCGTTTAAATCATCAACCTGATATGTGAGATCATCAACAAGGTCTTTGAGTGCAGATTTAACAATTTCACCAATAATGGTTGGTGGTAAGATGATTTTCTTAATAGAATCTTTTCCAAATGTGAGATTCGTAACATCTACATAAGAATTTGAAGTTGGATAAGTTACATACTTATCTTCAAATGGAGTTGATTCAACAATCGTGATGGTTTGATTTGTCAACTGACAGTGATGAAATAGTTTTTTCACATTTTCCATATCAGATAGGTTAATACAATATTCTAACAATGATGATTGATAGGAATCATATGTACCGTAGCATTCAAAGGAAAGTGTGCCATAAGGTGCAGTATAGTAAAAACTTGCAATGGGTGTAGACATAATGAAATCTCCAATCTTATTTATTTTTCTAACTTGAGCTTTTCAGCATAACGTTTTTCAATTTCAGAAAAGGTGTTGGGTGTGAATTGTTTTTGAGATATGGTATCACCTGAACCTAGTGTAGTTTTAGTTGAAAAAGAATCCCATGCGATTTGACCAATACTGATATCTTTATCATGGTGAATTTCATAACAAATTCCATTTTTCCCTACTGATTTGACATAGATAACAATTTGTTCTTCAAGAAACGAATTATATTCCTTGAGATATTTCTTTTTTAAGGTCATGGTGACAAAAGTTTCAATTTTAGATGTATTGTCATATGGATCTGTGGGTTTATTTTCAACAACCATATCATAATATTTAGATAAGTTATTTTCAGCATCTTCTGATACAGTTTCTACTATTTCAGTACGTTTTTTAACACCATCTATATATGGTTTAACATAAGGCGTAATGATTAACGTTATTAATATAGCTACAATGATTCCTAATACACATTGTAGTGTTAATATTCCTAAAGTTTCTTTTTGTTTTTTCGTAAATTTTGACATATTTGGAATCCCTTTCATTTTATGATAAAATCTTGTATAATTAGTTGACTATTTGATGAATCTTTGATACAATGAGTTCGTATCTAATACTATTATATTATTGAAAAGAAAGTGTGGTTTTAGGATGACTCGATCAAAAACTCATAAAATATTAACTCAATCTGCTGTAATTCTTGGCTTAGTTAGCCCATTGGTGACTTCTGTAACACCTGTATTTGCAGACAGTTATGGTATTAAATCAGGTATTTTTGTTGAAAATGATACGAAATCTAAAGAACGGTTTGCTATTGGAGCGATTGACAAAATTGATGAATTGGTAACATTTGGTCAAAAATTGAAAGCTGATAAGGCTGATAGTCAAGCTTATGATGACTATTTTAAAAATTTAGATAGTTACATTGACCAGAATCAAACTTTGAGTCTAGATGATGCTTTTCTGGCAGCTGTGAAAGACAAAGACTTGGATAAAACCTTGTCAGAATTGGGTAAATTGCGATACGCTATTCAAAAGGATGCAAAAATTGTTAGCAAACCTCAAAATGATACAACTGATGTCTCAGAGGGGATTGTGAAAGACAATCGGACAGCTTCTGTTAAAAATGCATCTGAAGCCTTAGATAAAGCTCAATTAGCCTATGAAGCCGCTGTAACAGCTCAAGAAGCTGCTAAGAAAGCCAAAGATCAAGCTGAAAAAGATTTGCAAACTGCTCAAAATGCGCGTGATATTGCACAATCTTCTGTGAAAGAATCTGATGCACAACTAGAAGCCGCAACTGCTGCAAAAGAAGCAGGTTCTAAAGAACTGACTAAACTGAAAGATGAACTAAAATCTTACAATGAAACAATTGCTAAATCTGAAAAAGAATTAGATGATGCGCGAATTGCGAATGATAAGGCTAAAATTGCCAAACTTTCGTCAGTCGTGGAGTCTCAAAAAATTGCTCGTAAAGGACTCGAAACTAAGATTAGTGATACTGAGAAAGCATTAGAGTCAGCTGACGCAAAGATTTCACTTGCCAAAGTGACGAAAGAAAAGGCTGATACAAGTATTAATGAAGCCAATGCTCGTATTTTAACAGCTGAAGAAGCTTTGAAACAAGCTGATAAAGACTTAGCAAAAGCAAACAAACGAGTTGAGGTTACTGAAAAAGAACTTCAAGAAGCAAAAGCTAAATTTGAATCTGTTTCAAAACCAAATGATCAACCATCTTCAGATACACAAACACCATCCAATAACAGTGGTACAACAACCACAAATGGTGGTGGTGTGGCTACTACGAATGGTGGTAGTACAACACAAGGTACAAATGGTACATCTGTACCAATTGCTACAACGGCCAAACCAGTAAATCAACAACCACTTCCAAACACTGGATCTAAATCCAATATTATGTTGGTAGCTGTTGGAGCAGCTGTAGTATTATTGGCAGGAGCCTTGGGTCTTGGTGGATATTTATCCAATAAGAAATCTAAATCTGAGAAATAACATACAAAGTAAAAGCACCTTGTTATAGGTGCTTTTATTAATCTTCAAATGTGATAGTGAATAAAGATGGGGTATCTAATTTATTTTGGAGTAAAGTTTCAAGTTCTTCAAAGAACTTAAGTAATTCTCTGAATTCAGATCTAGGTTTAGCGTAACATTTATCAAATTTTTCTAAATATTCTTTAAATTTTTCATATAAATTAGGAATTAGTAGTACTAGATATGCATTTTCAAAATTATCATTATTTTTTTCTAATTCTTTTAATACTTGATTTAATAAATTCTTCAGTCTTTGCTTATAAATAGGAGTCCCCTCTAATCTATCTATAATTTCTATAAATATATCAGAGAGGAAACCTAATTTATACAAATCCTTAATATAATTAGGATTGTTTTTCATAATTTTTTAACTTACTATTTAGTTGAATAACTTTTTGATTTAACTTTGAATTATTAAACCTACTTCTTTCATATTTTTCTTTCCAGAAATTTACTTCATCTATAGGTTTTTCTTCAAAGAAATCTTCTTTTCTTTTTTCTTCTAGTTTTCCTTGAAAATCTTTGTAATCTAGTTCTTTAATTTTCTCTATTCTATAAATTCTATACTCATAGAATATAATAAGAACTATAATAACTGTAACCAATAAATAAGACATTTTATTTTGATTTACCAATTAAACTTAAATCTTTTGAGATATTTTCAAAAGGTACATTATTATAACCAATGGTATAAAATCTACCTGTTTCTGAACTATAATGAGATATAAAATCAGCAAACCAAGTGTTTTCTTTCTCATCAAATACAGCTACTTTTTCAAAAGGTTTAAATGTAATTTCAGTAGCCCACTCACCTTTTACATAAAGAATATCTCTATAATTATTTACCAAGATATCTCTTTCTTTATCAAAGTAAACATCTTTATCTTTATTTTCATTTAATTTACCAAAGTTAGTTTTAATCTCTCTAACTCTCCAATTTTTGCCAAATCTCACTTCAGCTTGTTCAAATAAACTTTTAATTTCTTTATCTGGATTTTTTTCTTTTAAAGAATCTTTGATAAAACTAATAAGTTCTTCAAGTTTTACATTGTCTTTTGACAAATCTACAATTTTAATTTCCATCTTCTATAATTTTAAAACTTAATATTCCTAATATTCCAGCTATAATAATACAAGTAGTTATAGGTAAGAAATCCCAAAAATCAAGATTTCCTCTACCAATATTGTTATTAAGCATTGTTATTTTACTATCTATTATACTTAATAAAGCAGTAAATATTGTAACTTGTACTATTACAAATAAACAGTACCTAATTAATCCTCTCCAAAAATTATTGATTTTTAATTTTTTCATAATATCTTATTGCTTCTTTTTTAGTATCTTCTTTAAAGATTGTATTTATCTCATTATTAAATCTTAATAAAAACATATGTTTTAAATCTTGTGGTACAACTTGACCAAAGTTTATAAGATATAATATGTGATTAAATAATTCTTCAAAAGGTTTGTCTTTTAGTTCCATAAATCTCCTTTTACTTTTTCATAGCTAAAAACTTCTTCACTTAACCTCATTGGATAATCAGCTTCAAGTGGATTTTTGAAATCTTCTAGAGTAAGTTTAGAATTAAAATCCTTATTAATTTCAGCTAAATGTTTTTCTACAGTCATTCTATCTCTCAATAATACATTTCTTACTTGTTGTAATTTATCATTTATAATAAGTTCTGTAGTTTTATCTTCCAAAGTTCTATTACCAAATACTTCATAAACTTCACTTTCAGTATACATTTTGCTATATCTACCTTTAATAAAATTATTAAAAAGATATGGGTTTGTCCAGCACGGCAAAAAAATCAATGAGCTAGTATTAATAAAAAATATACCGACTCAAGTGCAGGCACTAAAAAATGATATACTGCTGGACTATCCGGCTATTAATGCGACAAGCGACAAATATCTTTTAAGTATATACCCAAAATATCATACTGGTATGTTCTCGGACTCTATGCTAAACACAGAAAGCTATGACATACTAAAAGACATGTCTGAATCAAATAGTA